>Ga0265593_1001077_pt1 | contig 13187 bp, 10 predicted proteins | sample saktaG_8_FD_190136 | JGI IMG/M metagenome (GOLD analysis project Ga0265593, IMG submission 190136) | Saline water microbial communities from Sakinaw Lake, British Columbia, Canada - sak_2011_5_24_36m | ecosystem: Environmental > Aquatic > Non-marine Saline and Alkaline > Saline ...
ATAGAAGATCTTCATACCTCATACTGGCCTTACAATGAATACACATCGGTATATAATAATATCCCGATTGACACCAACGCCGACCACAGCAATACCACATTAAAGATGGTGCGTGATTATATTAAAAATAAGAAGATTACAAGCCAATTTCTTACAAAAGAAGAGACGGAATATCTAAACGGTAGCATTAAAGAATGTATACTCTACGACACTACTATTAATAAATATGGTCCTAACCATCTCGCGGTCTTTATTAAAAAATAATTCTTATTTATGAAAATACTGATTACCGGTGGCGCCGGGTTTATCGGCTCTCATTTAAGCGTAGAGCTTCAAAAACAAGGTCATGAGGTAACGGTCATAGATATTCTTTCTCCTCAAATCCATGGAAAAAATCCGGAAGACTCTCCTCTTTTCCGATCTATTAAAGACAAAGTTAATTTTGTTCGGTCCGATATTCGCAATAAAGAAATTTTATCCCCCCTTATAGAAAAGACAGAAGTCGTGATCCATCTTGTCGCAGAAACAGGAACGGGGCAATCTATGTATGAAATTGAGCGATATACAAACGTTAATGTCGTCGGGCTTGCCTGTCTTTTAGATTGCCTAGCCAATACACCAAATCATGTAAAAAAACTGGTCTTATCATCTTCCCGCGCAGTTTATGGTGAAGGAAAATACCAATGCGAAAAAGATGGTTTTATTTATCCTGACGCGAGAAAAATAGAACATTTAAAACAAGGAATATTTGAAATCCTATGTCCAAAATGCGGAGACAAAGCAAGATGTGTTCCGACAGATGAACAATCAGAACTCAAGCCGCAGTCCTTGTATGCTCTCAATAAGAGAACACAAGAAGAGCTTGTTTCTTTTATCAGCGAAACCATCGGCATACCCTCTATTCTTTTGAGGTATCAAAACGTATATGGTCCCGGTCAATCGCTCACAAACCCCTATACCGGCATACTTTCCATTTTTTCTACACAACTCCGTTTAGGGAACGATCTCAATATTTTTGAAGACGGTCAAGAGTCCCGGGATTTTGTTTACATTGATGATGTGGTCAACGCGACCATTCTTGCTTGTATGGATAAAACTTTTACTTGTCAAACCTATAATGTAGGATCGGGAGAAAGACAGACAGTTCTTCAAATAGCAGAACTTTTAAAAACCGCATATCAATCAAAATCAAAGATTACCGTATCTGGAAATTTTCGGATAGGAGATATCCGCCATAATATTGCAAATATAAGCGCTATTAAAAAAAACTTAAACTTCTTTCCTAGAGTTTCCTTCAAAGAAGGTATTACAAAGTATGTTGATTGGGTAAAAGGAGAAGACCTTAATGATAATCAATACCAAAAATCTCTTGAAGAAATGAAAAAACGCGGATTGTTACAATAAAAAATACAGTTATGATCAACAAAAGACAGAGAATCATTATTACGGGAGGAAATGGTTTTATCGGAACATTCATTACCGAAAAACTTCTGGCGAACGGATATGAGAATATCACGGTGTTGGACATTTCTCATAATCAAACGATCAGCAAAGTAAAAAATATACTTTGCGATATTTCAGACAAAAAAATACTAAGTGAAATCATCAAAAAAGATGATATTGTCATTCACCTTGCTTGTTCGTGCATGCCGGGAATATCGGAGATTAACATAAAAAAAGATATTGAAGAGTACCTTATTGGTACGATCGCCTTACTTGATATTTGCACTCAGAAAAAAATAAAAAAAATTATTTATCTTTCGTCAGGGGGGACTGTTTATGGCGACAAAAGCAAGAAATCATCAAAAGAAACCGATCCGACTTTACCAAAAAACTTTTATGGCTCGCTTAAACTTTCCATTGAAAAATACCTGGAAGTATACGGGTATCTCTATGGTCTAAGGTACGACATTCTTAGATTAAGCAACCCTTATGGAAGAAAAAATGTTTCAACTAAACCTCAGGGTGTTATAGACATATTTTTGGAAAAAATACTCAAAGACAAAGTGATTGAATTATGGGGAAATGGTGATATAATCCGAGATTACATACACATTGATGATGTTACTGATTTTATTTTTCAAGAGATAAACGGCGATTCTCCATCGGGAATCTATAACCTTGGAACAGGAAAGGGTGCAACCTTAAATGAAATTATCAGCACCATAGAAGGAGTCACAGGCAAAAAAGCCCGCATAAAAAAACTCCCCTTAAGGAAAATTGATATTGCCCATAATGTTCTTGATATTCAAAAAGCGAGAGCAACAGGGTGGACGCCTAAAATTACCCTAAAAAAAGGTATTAAAGATTTATATCTAAAAAAGAATCCGAATTAATGCTATGGAAAAGCAAAAAAACATTAAAGGAGTTATTCTTGCCGGCGGTCAAGCGACACGTCTTTACCCCCTTACTCTTGTTACAAACAAGCACCTTTTACCTGTTTACAACAAACCGATTATCTATTACGCCATAGAAAAGATGGTAGAAGCCGGCATTGATCGGATAATGATCGTTACTTCTCCACACCACATGAGCGACTTTGTGGATTTACTTGGTTCGGGTGAAAACTTTATATCAAAAAGAACAGGTAAACAAATACAGATCGTCTACGGAATCCAAAATGGGGCTTCTGGAATTGCGAACGGTCTATGGATAGCAAAAGAATATGTGGGAAACGATAATTGCGTACTATATCTCGGAGACAACATTTTTGAAGACGACGTAAGCCGGCACATAAAAAACTTCAAAGAAGGAGCGCTTGTTTTTCTTAAAGAAGTGAAAGACCCGGAAAGATTTGGGGTGGCCAAAGTAGATAAAAACGGGACAGTTATAGATATTAAAGAAAAGCCGAAAAAACCGGAATCAAACCTTGCCGTCACAGGTCTTTATATTTACGATAATACTGTTTTTGAAAAAATGTTTGGACAAACCCCTTCTGAAAGAGGTGAATATGAAATTACTTATCTTAATAATAAATATATACAAGAGGGTACTCTTCGTGCCGTCTCTCTTAAAAAGAGATGGTTTGACGTGGGTACGATAGACAGCCTGCTCAACGCTTCCAATTATATGAAAAAAAAATATGGAAAAAAATAAATACAAAAAGAAAATCGTTATTACTGGTGGCTTGGGATTTATCGGGAGTAACTATCTTAATAAATTCGTACTTTCCCAGCGTCAATATCTATTTATAAACATTGACGCCATAACTTATGCCGCAAATACAAAAAATATAACAGTTGCAAAAGAACCGAATTATATTTTTGAAAAAGCGGATATTAGAAGGCTGTCAGCCATTGAAACCGTATTTGAAAAATATCAACCAACAGATATCGTCCATTTTGCAGCGGAAAGTCATGTTGATATAAGTATTGAAAAGCCGGCTCTTTTTATAGAAACGAATATCGTCGGGACTCATAATCTTTTAATGACAGCAAAAAAATATGGCATTGATCGCTATTACCAAGTGTCAACCGATGAAGTGTACGGTTCTTTAAAAAAGGGTGATAAAGCATTCCGCACAACTTCTCCACTTGCCCCAAATAGCCCTTATAGCGCCTCTAAAACATCCGCGGATCTCTTAGTGAGAGCTTATCATGAGACTTTCGGATTAAATACCGTTATATCGCGCTGTTCAAATAATTACGGCCCGAATCAAGACTATACAAAACTGATACCGAAGTTTATTTCTCTGTTACTCGCTGGAAAAAAAGTTCCACTCTACTCAAAAGGAGAAAATATCAGGGATTGGATCTATGTGGAAGACCATATAGATGCCATTGATCACATTTTTCACAAAGGAAAGCCGGGGCATATTTATAATGTCGGAGGAAATTGTGAAATGACCAACAAAGAGATCGTTTCCGTTTTACTGAAACTGACAAAAAGAAAGGCTGATGCGATAGAATATGTTGCGGACCGACCCGGTCATGATTTCAGGTATGCGATAGATACTCGCGAAATACAAAAAGAACTCGGGTGGAGAGCAAAATTTGATTTCAAACAAGGCATTGAAAAGACGTTTGAGTACTATAAAAAAATTGACACTAAATGATAAAAGCAAGCGTGGTCATGCCGGTATTCAACGGCGATAAATATCTTCCCTATTCAATAGAAAGCATTCTTAATCAGACCTTTCGTGATTTTGAATGTATTATTATAGACGATGGTTCTACTGATAATTCAAAAACGATCCTCAAAAAATATAATGATCCGAGGATTCATTTAGTTGAGAATGAAAAAAATATGGGATTGGTGCATAGCTTAAACCGCGGCATTGATGCGGCAAAAGGAGAGTATATTATCCGAATGGATCAGGATGACATTAGTTTGCCGAACCGTTTTGCAGAACAGATCGCTTTCATGGAAAAACATGCGGATGTAGCCGTCTGCGGTTCGTGGTACAAAACCATAGGAGAATTGTCCGGGCATACAAACAAACTTCTCACTGATTCGGAAGAAATAAAGGCTAATTTACTGTTTAACGCTTCCCTCGCCCATCCAAGTGTCATGATAAGAAGATCAGTGCTTGAACAACACTCGCTGCGTTATCGTAAAGAAAACGAGTACTTTGAAGATTACGGACTTTGGACTGAAATCTCCCATATTGCAAAACTCGCAAACATACCAAAGATCCTTCTTTTATATCGCGTGCATAAAGAAAATATAAGTCACCGATATTCTGATAAGCAAAGAAATGGCGCTTTGCATATACAAAAAAAAGGACTTCATATCCTTGGACTTTCTCCATCACCAGAAGAGATGCGTCTGAATAATTCAATCCGCCCGAAAGAAAAAGAAACAGCAACCGTTTTTATCAAAAAAGAAGATCGGTGTCTCAGAAAAATTATTGATGCCAATGCGGTGAAAAAAATATATAATGATACGGCGCTTGCGAAAATCATATATCTTCGGTGGAAAGCCATATGCGGAAATAATACGAAAAACGGACTTGCTGTATGGAAACAATTCGTGCTATCTCCGATCTTCCAAATGAAACCGTATCAATTATTGGACGGGATCAAGATCTTTATTAAATGCCTCATAGGGAAATAATCCTCTGTATGAACATACTTCACATAAACACCATAGACAATAAAGGCGGAGCGGCAAAGGTCGCGTGGTATTTGCGCGAGGAACTTCAAAAAATGGGGCATGTTTCGCCTATGTATGTCGGTATAAAGTACTCAAATGATCCCGATGTGCACGTCGTCCCCTGGAGATTTTTACAGCACAAACTGATGCATCTGACGGGGAGCGACCTTCATTTCACCAACAGCGATCATATTTTAAAAACAGACGTCTATAAAAATGCGGATGTTATTCACTGTCATAATCTTCACAGCGGTTTCTTTGATCTTTCCACTATGCAAAAAATGGCAAAAGAAAAACCGGTGATCTGGACGATACAAGACCTGTGGCCCATGACCGCCGGCTGTACTGATACCGGACGGTGTTTAGGAGAGCGACCGAGAAGATTTTTTCTTTTTCTGTGGGATAGGAGAAAAGCCATACTCAAAGAAAAGGAAAAAATATATCGCCATACCGATATGCACGTGGTCGCCGGTTCCAGGTGGACGAAACAACACATGGAAAACAGTATTTTGAAAAACAATAAACAATATCTTATTCATAACGCCATAGACACGCGACTGTTTAGACCGTACGAAAAAGAAACAGAAAGAAAAAATCTGGGATTGCCGGCAGACAAAAAGATTATTCTTTTTGTTGCGGTCGGAGGAAGCCAAAATGGTACGAAGGGCTGGGGTTTCGTAAAACAAACCATAGATCATTACCAAGACAGCGATGACATTACCTTCCTCTGCATAGGAGGAGCGCCGAAAGAAAAAGAGAAAAATGTTATTTATACGGATTATATTGAAGACAAGACACTGCTTGCCCGCTATTATTCCGCTTCCGATGTTTTTTTGTATCCGACCATGGCTGATTCATTCGGTTTGGTCGTAGCGGAAGCAATGGCCTGCGGAACGCCGGTGGTTACCTTCAATACCGATGCTGTTCCCGAACTGGTAGAACATAAAAAAAATGGCTATGTCGCGGAATACAAGAACTTTGAAGATTTGCTCGCCGGGTTGCAATGGGTGCTCGGACTAAAGGCGGAGGAAGTCAAAAAAATGAGGAGCGATTCTTCTCAAAAAATTACAGAGCATTTTTCGTTGGAGAGTATGGTAAATAAATATATGGAATTGTATAACGCCGCAATAAGAGAAAGAAAAAATATAAATGAAAAAAAAGGAAAAATGAAAATCACACAAAGAATCGCAAACAAACTGAGCAGACTTTTCGCTTTCATAAAAGAAAAAAAGATGATGTTTTATGAAAAGTTTTTGCCAAGCACTACAGAAGAAGAACGCTCAAAAATTGAAACGCTTCGTCATGATTTTGCCAAACTTTCCTCCGCAAAAACTTCCTCAAAAATGACGGGGGTATGGTCTTCCTACTGTCTTAATCTGCAAAAATATGTACAAAAAAGAGATCCGCGTAATTTTTTAAACTGGGATATTATTCGATACAGTATGTTTTACGGAGGAAAGAGTGAGGAATTGGAATACGTAAGATCTCTCCCTTCTTGGGAAAAATGGAAAAAAGCTTTGAAAGAATCTCCCGTGGGAAAACCGCAGCCATACAAAAAAATGACGGAAACCAGCGGAAATATGCTTCATTATGCATACAGTCTTTCCTTACTTGCGGAAACTTTTCAAATGAACCCCAAGGAAGCAAGACGAGTTTTTGAATTTGGCGGAGGATACGGTGGTATGGCTCGTTTGTTTTTCAATCTTGGATTTAACGGTGAGTATTATATTTTTGACTTGCCGGAGTTTACGGCTCTCCAAAAATACTACCTGCAGTCAACCGGTCTCCAAACTCTTAAAAATGCGCGCGCAACAAAAGGGATTTCACTTATTGATAAAGTAGAGATCCTTCAAAAAAATCCGATCATCAATGCGGATATTCTCATCGGCACATGGTCGCTTTCCGAGACTCCTCTTGATTTCAGAAATAAAATACTCTCATTGGTGAAAAATCCGAAGTACTATCTCATCTCCTACCAAGAAAGTTTCAGAGGAATAGATAATGCCCGATACTTTACCGAATTTGAAAAAAGCATTAGTAATTACGAATGGAAACATTTTCCCATTAAACATCTTCCCGGAAATTATTACCTTCTTGGAAAGAAGAAATAGGCCATGATTATCGTTAAACTTATAGGGGGGCTCGGCAACCAGATGTTTCAGTACGCTCTGGGACGGAGCTTATCATTAAAAAATAAAGAGGATTTTAAACTGGATATAACCGGTTTTGAAGAATATAAACTTCATTCATATAGTTTGGGTCACTTTAACATAAATGAACACTTCGCGACAGACAATGAAATAAAACCCTTTAAAAAATATCAAAGGAAACCGGGAAAACAATGGTATTGGTATAATCATATTATCGCGAACTCTTCCAAATATTCGATAGACGAGTTATTTTATTTTCAGGAAAACATACTCCGATTAAAAGGACCGGTGTATTTGGACGGATACTGGCAAACGGAAAGATACTTTAAAGAATATGAAGATATTATTCGTCAAGATTTTACGCTAAAAGAAGAACCCCGAGGAAAAAACGCGGAAATGGCAAAAAAAATCTTAAGCACAAATAATGCCGTGAGCGTGCACGTGAGAAGAAGCGATTATGTAACAAATAAAATAAACGCTAATTATTTCGGAATCTTTGGTCCGGAGTACTACCGTGAAGCAGAACGCATCATTTCCGAAAAAATACCCGATCCGCACTTTTTTGTTTTTTCCGATGATTCCGAATGGGTCAAACAAAATATCTTTTTTAAGAGCAGGACCACTTACGTAAACCATAATGGCCCCGAAAAAAATTATACGGATCTCTGGCTCATGAGCTTATGCAGACATCACATCATACCAAACAGCTCATTCGGTTGGTGGGGTGCGTGGCTCAATCAAAACCCCGATAAAATAGTGATTGCACCCAAAAAATGGATTCAAAAACCCAGTGTGAACACAAAAGATGTCATTCCGGAGTCATGGATCGCCATTTAGATCCGGCATTTGAAGATAAGCCGTTTGAATGCTACCATACATATCATGTGCGGAATCATGGGAATAGTCGGGAAAGAAGCAAAAATCGGGGATTCAAGACTTGAATCCATGCTTTTTTCTTTGTCTAAACGAGGACCGGACGACAAAGGGATTCTCCGCTTCCCTCTCTGTACTTTGGGACAAACACGTCTTTCCATTCTTGACCTTTCAGGAGGAAAACAGCCGATGAAAGATAATTCCAAAAATATCGCGATCACTTTTAATGGAGAAATATACAATTATCAAGAACTCAAAAAAGATTTAGAAAAAAGCGGGCATAGATTTTCCACAAAATCAGACACGGAAGTTATCCTCAAATCCTATTTAAGATATGGCACTGACTGTCCAAAATATCTTGACGGTATGTTTGCTTTTGCCCTTTGGGATGAAGATAAAAAAACACTTTTTGCGGCGCGCGATCGTTTCGGAGAGAAGCCGTTTTTTTATGCGATTGATGCGTCCGGAAACTTTATTTTCGCTTCGGAGATAAAAGCGATACTCGCTTCAGGAAAAATAAAAGGTGAAGTTGATCCGGCCGCACTGGATGCTTTTCTGACGCTCATGTATATTCCGCCGAATCGTACCGTATACAAAAATATCCATGTTCTTCCTCCTGCCTCTTCTCTCACCTTCAAAAACGGGAAATTGGAAATCAAAAAATACTGGGTGCTTGAAAAAAAACCGATCGATATTTCCTATGGTGATGCAAAAAAAGAGGTGAAGCGTTTGCTCAAAAACTCGGTAGAAAATATCATGGTCGCCGATGTGGAGATCGGAAGTATGTTAAGCGGCGGGGTTGATTCAACTCTGGTTACCCACCTCGCACAGCAGTATTCTTCTTTCCCTATCAAAACATTTTCCGTGGGTTACGAAGACCACATAAATGAACTTCCCTTCGCTCTTGAGGCCTCGCAAAAGATCGGCACAGACCACCATACGATGCAAGCCACGGGAAATATGCTGGAAAATCTCATGGAAGTATCACGTTATTTTGATGAACCGCACGCCGACTCATCAAACTTCCCCCAATATCTGGTTTCAAAACTCGCCTCATCAAAAGTAAAAGTTGCTCTGACAGGAGACGGCGCAGACGAACTTTTTATGGGATACGGCTGGTACTTCCGTCAATGGAACTTATCATGGAAAAAAAATCCGCTTCAAAAGTTGTGGCCTCATCCATTTCTTGATTACCTGAAAATGGCGCAGGTCTTTACTCCCGAAGAAAAGAAAAAACTTTGGAAAAAACAATCGGACGAAAGCAACTATTTGCCGGAAGAAATACTAAAAGCTGATTCTTCCCCATTTCAAAAAATGAATGATTACGACTTGTTCTTTTGCTTGCCAGGGCAAATGCTTTCAAAAGTTGATCGCACCGGAATGATGAACTCTCTGGAAACCCGCTGTCCGTTTTTGGATCGCCAGCTTGCAGAATTCGTGTATAATTTGCCGATTGAGTACAAAAGGGACAAAAAAGGCGGCAAACTCATTCTCAAGGATATTCTTTCAGAGATAATGCCGAAAGAATTCGTATACCGAAAAAAACAAGGTTTCGGCGGCCCGGTAAAACAATGGCTCAAAGACGAAGCATTCAAAAAAGAAATAACCGAACTTTTCTTGGAAAAAGAAGCTTGTATTTATTCATTTTTTAACGCTAATTACATTAGAAAAATGATGAGAGACTTCTATAAAGGCAATGATTCCAACTTCTATAAAATCTGGACATTGCTCTGTTTGGAACTTTGGCTTAAAACAAGAAACGAAGATACAATAATAGTATGAGCATCAGAACAATAGTAAAAAAGATTATAATGAAACTGCGTGGCGGAGTAATAACTCTTCGTCCGATAAATACACCGCGAGGAAATGTACTTCTTTCTTATATTACTGATCCGTTTTTTGAATACAAAGAGAGAGAGTATACCCATACCAATATTTGGGAATGTCGCGAAATGGCGAACATTTTTCTCGCTTCCGGATACGCAGTTGATGTAATAGACTGGAAAAACGATTCTTTCATACCAAAGAAAAACTATTCCTATTGCATAGATATTCATTCAAACTTAGAGCGTCTTTCTCCTCTTCTCAATAAGGATTGCGTCAAGATATTCCATGCGACCGGCTCTCATTGGCTTTTTCAAAACCGTGCCGAATACGAACGTCTTTTTAATCTCCAGCAACGCAAAAAAATAACGCTTGTTCCCCGAAGGACTCTGACTCCTTCTTTTGCCATAGAAAACGCCGATCTCGTCACACTTCTCGGAAATGAAGCGACGGAAAATACCTACCGATACGCCAATAAAAAGATATTCCATATTCCTCTCTCTACAACACACTCTTTTCCTTTTCCGGAAAACAAAAACATCAATGAAGCGAAGAAAAGATTTGTTTGGTTCGGAGGCGGTGGAATGATCCACAAAGGACTGGATTTGGTTTTAGAAGCATTTGCCGAAATGCCGGAGTATCATCTGTCTGTCTGCGGACCAGTGCAGTCTGAAAAAGATTTTGAAAAAGCATACTGGAAAGAATTATACGAAACAAAGAATATCAAAACTTTTGGAAGGATTGACCCGGGAGGAAGTATCTTTCGCGAAATACTTGATTCATCAGTAGCCTTGGTATATCCATCATGTTCAGAAGGTCAATCCGGCGCGGTTATTACTTGCCTGCACGGCGGACTGATTCCCGCAGTAAGCTACCAATCCGGGGTAAACGTAAATAACTTCGGCATTATTTTCAAAGAAAACACTATTGCTGAAATAAAAGAGGTTGTCCGACATATTGCATCAACACCAAACGAAGAACTGAGATTCATGTCCCAAAAAGCTTGGGAATATGCGGGAAAAGAACATACGAGAGAACGATGGAGTTCATCGTTTAAAACTTTCGTAAAAAGTTTAGCGAAGAAAAACGTATGACAACCATTAAGAAAAAATTATTGATAACCGGTGCAAGCGGATTTGTCGGACAAAATATCCTGCATCATCTCTTTGGAGAAAAGAGCGACCTTGATATATACAATCTCGGAAGAACCCCTATCGCCGATGCCGGCGTAAAAAATATACATTGTTTAGCGGAAACTTTTGATTTTAATGTTATCCATGAACAGTTTGATTATATTATTCACTTATTAGCCCTTTCCAATAATGCTTACTGTTCTGATTTTTTCTATGCGCAAAAAGTAAACATAGAGTTCACAAAAAAACTTTTGGATTTCGCTCTTACTCAAAAAAAACTTAAAAAAATCATACATATCTCCAGTATTATCACCTATGATAGTACCGAGATCCCCCCGGTAAAAGAAAACTCCAAACTCAATCTGAATTACACGACTTACAGCTTTACGAAAGGTGTCGCGGAAAATTACGTTGACTATTACCGAGTAAAACTAGGTCTTCCCGTCATTATCTTCCGACTTTCAAATATCTACGGTCCTTATCAAAAATATATCAATTCGCCATTTTTAATGCCCAGTAAAATAGTGGAAGGAATGGAGAAAAAAACTATTGAAGTGGCAAGCGCCTCTCCGAGGAGAGACTGGATATATTCGGAAGATGCAGTGAAAGCTATTGTAAAATCTCTTGATTCCTCTTTCAATGGAATACTTAATCTGGGGTCGGGAAAAAGCGTAAGCGTTGGAGAAATAATGAAGATCATTTCCCAAGAGCTCGGAGTTCCCTATTCCGAAAGAAAAGAAAACACGACGGGACCGTTGAACTTTTACTGCGATATTTCCGCAATTAAACAAGCCTTACTGTGGCAACCGGAGACAGATATGAACACGGGTATCCGGAACACCATACGGTATATAAAAGAAAAAAAATCATGAAAATCGCTATTCTTGTCTGGGATCTGAATATCACCGGAGGAACACAAAGACAGGCTTTGGAGCTCGCCTTGGCTCTTAAAAACAACGGAAACGAGGTTGATGTATTTTGTTATTTGTATGACAAAGAAAATTGCTATAAAGACCTGTGCGAAAAACTCCCCGTCTTCTCCGTAAAAACGCAAACAAAAAAAACTCTTTCGCTATCCAAAAAACGGAAAGAAAGTTTTCTTTATCGTTTTTTGAAACGGAAATATGGACTTTTTAACATGTATAAAAATGCGGTTATTGAAATCTTTTTTCCAAATAAGAAGATGCTTGAGATGAAGGCTCTCATAGAAAAGCACCATCCGATCCGTTATTATGACGTAATCAATCTTCATGATTACGAGGTATATAAAATCGCAAGGGTTATTGATCATCCGCGGATAGTTTGGATGATGAATGACATTAAACGATACCCTCTGAAGACAGGCAATTTTGTTCATAAAGCTATATTCAATTTTCTCCAACGAATACTCGGAAAAAGGGAAACGCAAAAGATCTCACACATTGCCGTATTGGATAAAAGGAATGAATCCTTGGTACAAGAAACCTTCGGGAGAAAAGCGACCGTTGTCAGAAGCGGTATTGATTTGCTTATGTTTGAAGGCATCACCCGCGGACAAAAGTGTGCCAATAACACTTGGACTATTTTTGCGTCCAGTATCTTTTTTCCCTATCGGCGTTTTGAAGATCTGGTAGACGCCATAGAGATCTTGGTTAAGAAAAACATACGAAACCTCTCTGTTACGATAAACGGCATTCCGGACCGTTCTTATAATTATTATCTTTCTATACAAAACAGGATAAAAGAAAAAGGGCTTGAGCCGTATATTTCCATAACAACCGGAATGTCGGAAGAAGATCTCAAAAAAAAGTACAGGCATTCCGACATTTTTGTTTTTCCCAACCATAACCAAACATGGGGTCTCGTAGTTTTTGAAGCAATGCTTGCAGGGTGCGCAGTGGTCGTCAGCCGAACCTGCGGTGCTCACGAAATGCTTACCGATAAAGAAAATGCGATACTCGTAAATCCTTTTTCTCCGAATGAAATCGCTGGGGCTCTGGAAAATCTCATTCAACAGCCAGATGAGTTGAAACAAATTTCTGAAAAAGGAAAAGATTTCGTGGAAAACCGTTTATCATGGAAAAAATATGCGGAACAAATGATGGATATTTTTCAGGACGGACAAGAAAAAAAT
>Ga0265593_1001080_pt1 | contig 13179 bp, 15 predicted proteins | sample saktaG_8_FD_190136 | JGI IMG/M metagenome (GOLD analysis project Ga0265593, IMG submission 190136) | Saline water microbial communities from Sakinaw Lake, British Columbia, Canada - sak_2011_5_24_36m | ecosystem: Environmental > Aquatic > Non-marine Saline and Alkaline > Saline ...
AAACAACGGCAGATCGAAATAAATACATGGGAGCAGTCCGAGATAAAAATTTTAATTCAGCTATAGCTTGTTTTATACCTGTAGACTCTGCTTTGGTATACTGCGAAACAATCTCTAAAATCCATGAATTGTTTCCAAAAAATTTACCGATTTCACAGTATCTTTTCCAAATCTCAAACATAGAAAATCGGTGAGAATGAAAAACTTTAGCTTCTGCACAATACGCCACTTTTTTCCCATCCATAATAGCACGGGCGGCAAACTCCATATCTTCATTGGTATTGAGATCTGGCATAAAACCGTTCACGGATCTAAAATAACTTCCTCGATACATCGCACAGCTATCTGAGTTGAAAAATGTTTTAATCCCTAAATGAGGAAGATCATTTTTCGCTTTCACACATGAATGAGGTGGATAGTTGGTTTCGCGAGCGAATTTCTCTATCGGATCAGCATCGCTCTTTGGAACTTGGCGTGCATATGCGACGACGACACCAGGGTTATCAAATGCTTGAACAAGATTGGTAATTAAATCATCATCACACGGTATAGCATCCTGAGTCATAAAGAGATGAAAATCTGCTTCATATTGCAGAGCTATGTTACGGGTATTGGCATGATTGAAGTCACCCTTATCAATTTTTATAACCTCATACTCACCATCAGGGATCACAGAACCGGAGTTGATGAGGAGTATTTCAGGCTTTAATGTTTGATCACGCAAAGCAGGGATAAGTTTGGTAAAAAACTCATCGCTTGGATTTAAAATGGGGATGATAATGTTTAGGTTCATTTTTTAACTTTGGATGGGGGAAATAAAATACTTGACCTCTTTGTCTAGATAGAGATAGAATCGATATACAAAGTTTCCGGAGCAATATCAATCTCATTTGGCCACACTAATGTGCCATAATCTATTTTTGCTCTTTTAAAATAATTTATATCTTTTAAAACTTGAAATGGCTTCTCGTCCATTATCTTGGTACAATCAAATTCTTTAATCTCACCATTTTCAAACGTCAATAATAACTTATACTCATCGAGATAATCAAATTTTACAACGTCCAATAGCATGACAAATCTCCTTCTACTTCAGAGGATCTATTTTATAGATTTGATCGCCTGCAATTGCCAAATCCCAATCTGCCATGAGTTCATCTCTATGAATCTCCACCCAAGCTTGCACCATTCTCATCTGTTTTTTCGGTAAAGTGCTATCGATTAATTCTGCATCAGGTATTCCAACAACTGCTTTATCATCTTGGTAACGAATATGAATATGAGGAGAATTATGCTGTTTATTATCTCTAAAAAACATCATTACAACAATCCCATAAAACATACTAATCGTTGGCATAATCCTATCCTCGCTGCTTTTGAATAATTATACCCGAAAAGTAAAAATGTATTTCAACAAATATCAGAATCTATAATTCAAAATTCAAAATTGAGAATTAAAAATTAGCTTCACGCCAACACCATCAACCCGATATTACGTATCCATCCATTTTTTAAGATTCCGTATTTGATTAAAATCAACCGTCGTTGGAACCAGTTTTTTGATTCAGTGTTGCAAACTCTTCTAGCATTATTTGATGCTCGTGAAGTAAATACCTGACACCTATGTAGAATGCTGATTCACTATTTTTGATATTGCCATTACGCTCATATCGAGATATTTAGCTATATCCGTTTGTGAATATCCATACTTTGACGCACTGATAATTTTTTGATTGCGGGTAAGTTGTCCATCCGTTTCAAAAAATGTATTTAGTCGTTTGGATAAAATTTCAAAACTACCATCATCATGTTGAGTCAGCTTCGGAGATTTATAAATAGAGTTTAATGATTGATTATCAAATGCTGCATCGATGAGTGATGTGTATTCCAGCAAAGACATTTCTAAAATCCGAGATCCCAGGATAAGGGTGGCGTATTTTGTTTGATGAATCCGCTGATAAAAAGATTGGTATGGATAGTTTTCAATACACTCAACTATCGTTGCTGCAATAGGATTTCGTTCGATATATTTAGCAACATTCCAAAAATGCTCATCATCAAAAAGAATGTAGGATTTATAACGCCCTTGCCACAGATGACCACTACGGCTGTATTTGCGATTGAACCATGCGGCATAATGTGAATTCAAAGTACGCATTGCCTCTGAAATATTTTCATTATGAGTTTCAAGTAACAAATGATAATGGTTGCTCATTAGGCAAAAGGTATGCAAGGTTATATGATAGTTCTTTTGCACAACTTGTAAAATATTCATAAACTGTTCAAAGTCTTCGGTTTCTAAAAAAACATTGCGTCGTTCTACACCTCGGCTGATAATATGATAATATCCAACATGTGTCATGCGCGGTTTTCGTGGCATGATCTTACTTTATATGGTTATTTTTTAGAGCGTAGTAATCACATAAATATTCTAAAGCCCGCACATAATCAGCAGAATCATAAAAGGCAATCATCTGTGTATTGAACTCCAATTTATCTTTTGCTTTGATGTTGAGCATGGGATAGCCAGCTCTCAGTAAGATTCCGTTCATCATTAGCCTGGAAACACGTTTGTTACCATCGTAAAAAAATTGTGTTCTAGCTCCAAACAAAAAATAACTCAAGGCTTGGAGGATAGGGTGCTTGATTTGTTTGATCTCATTACCGCCCTCTTCGAAAATTGCCTCCAGTTCGTCAGGGGAGGGGGGAAGATAATCCGTTCCTCCGATATTCACGTTTCCATCACGAAACACTCCCCAGCTCAGAGCCTCTTCTCGAGCAACTTCGGCGTGTAACGTACAAAGTATTTGTTTATTTAGGTCAAATCGATTTTTATCAAGCATAGAAAAAAGTAGATTGACACTTCGGTTTTGGTTGAGTACCTGTTGCTCATCGCTCAGGCGATGACCACCAACAGTAATGCCCTCCAGTAGAGTTTCGACCTCAGGATATGTCATGGCATTGCCCTCAAGAGCGGAGGTATTGTAGATAAAATCGATTTTGTCTTTTTTGGCTAAAAAGAGATATCTTTCTTTGTCGGGTTTAAAATCGAGATTAGTTGTGTCAATAGCATTAATCTTTTGAATATCCAAAATCATGTTAGACTCTTTTTGTTGTGAATTACTGCATTGTAGCATAAAAGTTTATAAAAAGTGCCTGACCCCTTGTTACATTGTAGCATAAAAGTTTATAAAAAGTGCCTGACCCCTTGTTATATAAAAAGTGCCTGACCCCTTGTTAAGCCTTGTTAGACCCCTTGTTACTTGTTATGTGATAGCACATTTTTATTTTTATTTTTTTATTTTTATTTGACATGGTGTACAATGTGTGTTAATATTGTTGCATAATATTGATATATCTTTACGGGAAGGAGTGCTATATGATAGTTGCTCATAAAATCAGAACTAATGTTTATTTGGATTCTGCTATAAAAGAGAAAGCTCAAGTAGTGTTTAAGCAATATGGAATGGGGCTAAGTGATGCATTTAATATCTTTTTGGCTCAAACTGTCTTAGAAAAAGGGATACCGTTTCAAATCAAAATTCCTAATGAAGAAACGAAACAAGCGATCATTGATGCAAGAGCAGGAATTAATATGACAAAAATTTCATTAGAGGATTTGAAAAAGGAAATGGATGCGTGATATTGCGATTCACAAATCCTTCGTCAAAGAACTCAAAAATGCTCAGTTAAACCCAACGAATAGTGCCAAGCTTTTTATGTTTATTTCGCTTTTGCTCAATAATGAGAAGTTGCCTTCAGAAGCTAGAGATCATGAGTTGATCGGCAATTGGGCAGATACAAGTGAGTTTCATATCAGCGGGGATTTATTGATCATATATCGTATTGATGAGAAAACGTTAGAATTGCTCAGAATAGGCACTCATTCGCAACTTTTTAGTTAAAAGTAAATACCTGACACCTATTCTTCTATGTTTTTCATACAAACACCATCAGCCCAATATTGCGAACGAACCCATTTTTAAATATTTTGTATTTTATGAGCGTACGTCGTCGCCCTAACCAGTTCATCTGATTGAGTCTGGAAACAGCTTCTAACATTGCAATATGTTCAGGTGTAAGCTGATCGTGGTAGCACTCTAAAAAAGCTCGTGCCTGTAAAATATATTTTTCCAACGATGGTTTTTGCATAAATCGATCCAGCCAGTATCTCCAGCCATACTGTTTGGCACCAGTATCATTTGCACTATGTTGACGATAAAGCATCAGAGACTCATCCACATAGCCAACCTGACCAAATACCGATGCTACCATCGCAATCCACCAGTCGTGCATAATAGCTTCATCGGGTATGGTTTGTGCTAACTGTGCAAGAGGACGGTTAATCATTGTCGTGCAACCCGTGACAGTATTGTGTAAAACCAAGCGGTTCAGTGTATCTTTAATGGGATTGATATTTTGGTATTTCCAAAAAGAGTTGTGGAGTATAATTAAATCATTATCAACAACACTTAAATCACTGTGAACCAGGATTGGTTGCTGAGGAGAGAATATTTCCATCTGTTGCATTATCGTCATTGTTTTGCTTATTTTGTCCGAATGCCATACATCGTCCTGATCACAAAACATGATGTAGTCAGCTCCATTTTTCAGGGCTACATTCATTAATAGCTCGAAGCTTTTTTTCACTCCAAGATTCGTTCGATCATCCAAAAGTTCGACGTGCATCGATGATTTGGAAATAAATTGTTTTAAAAATTCATAGCTTTCATCATTCGATCCATCATCGCGAACGATAAGTTTAAGCTTGGCATTATCATATGCTTGAGACACCAATGATTTAAGCTGTTCTTGTAGGAATTGTATTCCGTTATAGGTGGAGAGGATGATTGTGATCCTCATCGAAACGGTTTATACTCTTTCGTATCTGCTAGAGCCAGCATTTCGCGATCACCTCGACTATCCCCATAAGCATAGATATGCTCATAACTGCCTAGAGTATAAAGTTCCTTGATACGATTCTCTTTTTCGATGCCATAGCAGTTTTTAGTCAAAAATTGTCCTGTAACAATTCCCTCTTCGATCTTTAATCTTGTTGCTAAAACATCTAAATTATGGATCTCACACCATGGTTTCAACCAGCATTCGAGCGAGGCTGAGACAACGACAACTTTATCCCCTTGCTCTTGATGCCATCGGATCTTTTCCATCGCCAGAGAACGTACAATCGTATCGATATGCTCCAGTGAGTATTTGCTCGCAACTGTCATAAAATCTTTTTCTCTCATTCCTTTGAAAAAATAAGAGAGCATCATTTGTTTGGCCATGTAGTTCGGGATTAATTTGAGTTTATAGATGACCAGCATCGGAGAGAGTACGCAAAGCCCCATGATAAACTTCATATCCCCCACAACAAAGCGGATAAATTTTAGCAGGCTATCATCGGTTGTGATCGTCCCATCAAAATCGAAAAAAGCGATATTCATATACTCATCTTTTTAAATATAAATTCGGGAATATGTTTGATAATGAGCATGACGTATCGCCATATCCATTTCGTATATAGAACGTCTTTCCCTTTTTGTTGTGCGACAAAAATATCTTTGGCTACCTCTTCAGGCTGAGCGGTGAGTTTGGCAGGAAGATCGAGCCCCTCGGTCATTTTGGTCGCTACAAATCCGGGCTTGACGGTGAGGACGTGTACGCCAGAGCCAAAGAGGCGATTGCGTAGACCTGAGAGATACACACTAAAAGCCGCTTTACTGCTTCCATAGATGTAGTTGGATTTTCGCCCACGATCACCTGCGACAGAGCTTACCCCGACGATGAACCCACGTTGCTCTTTTTCCATACCGTTGGCAATTATGTTTAAAATACTGACGGCTCCGGTGTAGTTAACGTTGATAGTGTTGAGTGTTTTAGCAAAATCGTTTTCACACTCTTTTTGCTCTGCCATATAGCCTGCTACAACGATGACACCGAGGGGTTTTGGTTCCAGTGAATGATAAAAGTTTTCGTGTGCAGCAAAATCGGTGATATCGAACTCTTTTAACTCCACTTTTTGGCCGCTTCGAATCTCGATATCATTTTTCAGACCTGAAAGTTCTTCGATGTTTCTGCCTGCCAGACATAGGTCATATCCGTGATGAGCATATTCACGCGCGAGGGCTTTTGCAATATCACTTTTTGCCCCTATTATTAATACATAGCTCATAAGTTATTTCCCTCTTCATTCATAATTAAAAATTCAACATTCAACATTTATTTATATTCCCACCCTTTTACTTTGTAGAGATTGGAACACATTCTCGGCTCCAATCTTCTTCCTAAATGCTCTAAATTTCTCAATCAACGGATAGCCTTTTTCAAATGTTTCTTTAGAGACTCGAACATCTTTGGTTAGATAAATACGACCGCCATAACGCAAAACGATTTGATCCAATTGATCCAAGAGCTCAAACAGCCCTTTTTCGAGCTTAAAATCAAGAGCCAAGCTATATCCCTCCATCGGGAAAGAGAGATAATTCTCGTTGGCTTTACCATAAAGCTTCAACACGGCGAGAAACGATCCCTTTCCACTGTCTGCAATAGCACTAAGAATCTCATGCAACCCCTTAAAGCTTTCCTCTTTAGGGAGGATAAACTGATACTGAGTAAATCCGCCTGAACCATAGATACGGTTCCAGTTATTAATACTGTCGAGTGGATAGAAAAAGGTATTAATGTCCACAGTTTGTTGTGATACACCATTGGGAGCTTTGCCGTAATAAAGCCAGTTAAAGGCTTTAACACTGAGATTGTTAAGTGCAAACGAGGGGAAATTAAACGGGATATTGAGTTTCTTTTTCTCTTTGAAATCCAGATCACCATCTTCGGCGAAATTCCCTACCATCAGCAGACATTTCCCAATATTATCCCCTTTTGCCAGACAATCGATCCATGCAACGGAGTACGGTAAATGAGCATATTTTTCAAAAGCGTCAAATGTCTCACGAAGGTTTTTCGTTTTGATGGTTGTTTGATTGATGTTTTTGGATTTGATCCGTTTGAGAGAGATTTTAGCATCTAAAATCACACCCGTGAGCCCCATTCCACCACAGGTAGCACGAAAGAGTTCATCCCCTTTACGGCAGGTTTGGATTTCACCATTTGGGAGCATAATACGCATCTCGACCACACACTCACTGAAACACCCCTCTACGTGGTGATTTTTACCATGAATATCACTCGCGATCGCTCCCCCTAAAGTGATCAGCTTTGTTCCCGGAGTGACTTTTAGAAACCACCCTTTTGGTACAAAATACTCTATGATCTCTGATAGTAGAACACCGCTTTGCAGATGAACAATACCATGGATTTCATCAAAGTATAGAAAGTAGTTGTAGGGTTTGCAGTAGATGATATTTTGAGCCAATGCACTGTCTCCGTAACTGCGACCATTTCCGAAAGGAATAACGGATGCAATATTCGTTAGCTGATTTTTGAGTCGTTTTTCATCATTCAGCACAAATGATTTGTTTTCTATGATTGGGTACATACCCCAGCTATTTAACCTCATATTTTCCCTTAATGTTTAATGCTAATTTTTTATTATTTATGGTGTCAACAAGATAGATATTATCCGTTATATCAGCTTTAAAACAATACCCCATATAGCCACTCTTTAATACTTTTTTATGGATACTCTCACCCACGTCATTTCTAGAATAACCAACCAATACATATCCAATAATTTTATTATTTTGATTCACAACGAATAGTTTATTAGGAATTTGTTGCAATTTTTGATCAAAAATCCATCCTCTAAATTTTAGAGCATTTGGATCTTCTTGTATGCTAGCAATCTCATCTATATGTCCAATCAAATTATTTGTTGGTAACGTATGAATGGTCTGACCCATCTTTAGGCTGACATCTTTGATATCATCATGATCAAATATCGATAGATTTCTATGGATAGGCTCTTGTGCCATTGCAATAATCCAATCGACAAAAGGGAAAACAATTTTAATGTAGCTCTCATCCCTAATACCCATTTCAAGTGCAACGATAGCAACTTTTCTATCGAGTAAAATATCTGAATGATCTTTAAAAACACGTAGTTGAAAAACTGTCAAGGCAATGCTTACAACGACGATAACCCCTAAAAGAATATTAACTATTTGTTTGTTATTTTTAAAATAATGAAACAATACAGCTATTAATAAACTCCATGCAATGAGTGAAGGTGTCATATACCGACTTGCAAAAGCTTGCTCTAAACCAAATATTGCTCTTCCTCCTGCAGTTCCAAAAGCAGTTCCACCATAATAAAGCAAAAATCCTAACACAACAAAATAGTACCGATTACTATTTTTTTGGCGAAGTGTCACGTAGGTAAAAAATAATGATGAGAAAATCATTATGAGACCAAAAAACTGCGGTATACTATGACTTCTTTCTCCAAAAATGTAGTAAAAAATTCCACCAAGATAGGCAAATATATATCGGAAAAATTCTTTTGAATGATTGAATAAAGCATCAGATAGTGAGCCATGACCTCCTGGAGTATGATAATTACTAAAATATAAATAAAATACCCCTAAAGAGGCAATAAAAATCAAAATACTTTTTAGAAAATTATTTTTGAGTAGCAATGATAAGAGAAGTAAAATAGGTAAAACCATTACTCCATTCGCCATTGTTCCTGCTGATATAATCCCCACTAAAAGAGCTACTATATAGAGCCATGTATTATTATTTTGAACGGATTTGACTAATAGATAAAAAGATAAGAGAGGGAAAAAGTAAGCTGCAAAAAACTGGCTTTGGAATCCCCATATTATGTTCTCTTCTTGTATCCAGGAAAAGATCATAATGATAGCAAACAATTTGCTAATCCAAAGTATATGACGAGATGTTCCATTATCGGATGTATTGAATATATCTTTGATAATAACAGTCACTAACCATGCGGTTGATGTCATTAATGCAAAATTTGAAATCAATAAAAAGATATTTTTCCCTCCAAAAAAATGGATATCTATGTAAAATAAAAGATTTGAAAATATGGTTCTGTGTTCATTATGCTGAGCAAACCAAGCATGCCAATCGCCATTTGTAGTTTTTACGTAAAAATCGAGGTACCCATCCCACATATCCATGTAAGGTACAGGAGAATAGTTTTGGTATATCCCTATCATAGTCAAAATTATAAATACAGGTGATAAAAATAACAAATAATTTTTTATATATTTTTGAATCATTTTTTAGCCTTAAAACTCAAATATTTATGTCCGAAAAAACTGGTAAATACAGGAAATATTACCCCGAATGCATGGGCAACTGCTTCGGGATAAAAATCAAACCCCATATAGGGGAAACCGTACTCAGCCAACCCAACACTGATTATATACGTTTGAATAGCGGCTACAATATTCACAAGGGTAAAATAGATAAATTCTTTTTGGGCTGAATGGGCACTTTTTCCAAAAACAAACAGTTTGTTGAGGATAAAAGCGGTAATCATCCCAGTGATATAGGCGAGCATGACTGCAGTTCCAAAAGAGACAAAGTCACTGTATATAAATCGGCTGCCAAAATTGACCGCTGCTGCAAATCCACCAGCGAGTATAAACGAGAGAAACTGTTTGGATTTCAATGTCTGAATCACGCTATCACTCTTTTTGCCAATACTCTGCCATATCCTATCGATTCACTGATCCCTCGATCTTCTGGATAGTAGTATGATGTGTCTGCCACCCATAAACCATCTATAGGTAATTTTGCGTCCGGTAGTGTCTCCAGATAATGTGGTTCACAAATCGGCTGAGCGAAATGATATCGATGAACTCTCATATCCAAAATATCACTTTCTGTGATCGATGGATTGATCTTTTTAAAATACGTAAATACTTTTTCTTTAAACACTGCATCGCTGTCGCTATACTTAGAGTTGGTTTGCGGCATATAATAGGGAACATAGACGATGGTTCCTACTTCGGGATTGAGATTGCTGTATTCGATGATACCTGGGATGTCCATATCAGGATCATTGGTGTTAAGCCAAAAATTATTGGTCAGTGGTTTAGTGAGCTTGGCAATGACACAAACTCCAGCAATGTTGATTTTAGATTTAAACATATCTAGAATATCCGATGGCAAATCAGGTATGATCGTTGCAGCAATAGGTAGTGGTATGGTAGAGATAATGTGATCAAACGCTATAAACTCCCCATTACTTTCGACCCCCTTGATCGAACCGTTTTCGATCACTACTTTATCGATTGGAGAGCTGAGACGGAACTCTCCCCCATTGTGCTCAATATTCGCTTTCATACCATTTAACAGTGTTTTGGATCCACCGCTTAGATACCCTAACTGCTCTTTAAAAATACTATATCTTGATCTTCCAATACGACGGATACGGCTCCAAATCCATGGAGCGGAGAGATTGGAGGAATACTCATAAAACTTCAACGCAAATAGATTTTTCCAAAGAATATTGTACGCTTCATCACCTACCCATTTTTTGATCCACGTTACTGCATCGTACTTTTCCAATGGAACCCAATTCTCTCTTTTGGTCGATAAAAAAGCGTGCAGAGCGTATCTAAATTTCGCGACAAAGCTCAACCCTTTAAAGCTCAAAAGAGCCATAGGATTACCCCATGCTTGGAGTCGGTTTTGATACCAGTACCCCATTTTTGTACTCACCCAGTGAAGCTCGTTTTCGATCCCAAGCTCTTTTAGGACATCGAAAAAAGCATCGTCACTTGTGCAGTGAAAGTGATAATAACGTTCGATCTCTAGTCCATCGAAATCAAACGTAGCCGTCATCCCACCGATACGGTCATCCGCTTCAAAAATAACAGGCTTGTATCCATCCTGTGCCAACTGATACGCAACAGCTAGTCCCATCGGGCCAGCCCCTATAATTGCTATTTTTTTATCACTCATCAAAACTCCAAAACATACTGGCTATAGGTAGGATCATTAAAGGTCTCAAACATCGCTTCTTCGAACGGTGTGGACTCAACACCAAAAATATCCCACCACGGAATCAGCTCAAACTGATCATCTGCCACGAGCGCTTCGAGTTGTTGAGTGGTAAAAGGTGGATTAGAGCTAAAGAGTGCATATCCCCACATCAAAAAGTAAAAGAGACTATAAGGGATTTTCACGATTGGAGTTTTAATCTTTTTTACTTTTTTAATGGTTCGGATAATGTCAATATAATCAACTTCATCTCGTCCTGTGATGTTGAAGATTTCATTGTGCTTACGCATCTCCATTGCACTGATGATGATATTACAAAAATCTTTTTCATACAACGGCTGTCTCATATAACGACCATGTCCCGGAATAGGAAAAACAGGGATGCGCTCCATAAATCGGCTCAACCATCCCAAATGCTTACGGTCAAACCACCCATACATCAATGTAGGACGTAGAATAGTTTTAGAAACAAACGATTGTAGAACGAGAGTTTCTTGCTCTTTTTTGGTATTGGTGTAAAAATCTTCTGCTTTAGAATTGACCACCGATGAGCTGATATGAACCAGATAAGGTATTTTAAACCGTTCGATCACTTCTAAAATATTTTTAGTAGATGTGACATTATTTCGGATAAACGGATCAATCGTAGGAGCACCAATTTGTGCCTGTAGCATCAACACAACGTCCGCTCCCTCAAAACTCTGTTCCCATTCGCCGTGCTCTGCCAAATCTGCTTCAATAATCGTTATTTCAGGATGAAGCTGTCTTAATACTTTGATATTGTCATGATGCTTATCGATGGCTACGAGATTAGTATAGCCTCTATTTTTGAGTTGTACAATTAGGTTCTGGCCCACCAGTCCGGCTGCACCAGGGATCAATATTTTACTATTTTTATCCATTTTAAAATCCTTTAATAATTATATAAAAACTGGTAATCCATCCGATTAGCACTAATTGTAAAAAGCGATCTTTTAGCACTAGTTTAGTAGGGCTTCCACTGTTTTGCTCGACAAAGGTGAGCTGCATATAGCGCAGTATCCCGATAATAACAAACAGCGCTGTAATGTAGAGGTTATGAGTACCGAGCCTCTCTATCACTTCGGGCGAAACAGTATACATGATATAAGATACTACAGTAACACCTGCCATCAGTGTCATAGCAGCATTGACCATCTCCAGGTTGTAGCCATCGATATTTTTACGGGTTTTTTTGCCATCCAGTGCAAGTAGACAATCATCTCGTCGTTTAGCGAGAGCCAAAAAGAGAGCTAGGACAAATGTAACTAAAACAATCCACATGGATGGAGTATTGTCAATCACCGCAGCTCCTGCATAGATACGCAGTACAAATCCGATGGCTATAATACTAATATCGAGGATAGAAATATGTTTAAGACCAAACGTATAAGCGATGTTCATAGTGATGTATATTGCTAATATCATTGCAAATGACTGCGATAGGGCTATTGCCCCGCCAAGTGAAATGATAAAAAGTACACTCATCAAACCGATAGCTGTACTTTTGGAAACTACACCACTGGCCAGGGGACGGTTTTTCTTCGTCGGATGGGCTTGATCTTCAGTAATATCATGATAATCATTGAGTATATAGATAGAACTCGCCGCGAGGCTAAAGAGCGCAAATCCGATCACGACGGTGGTAATTACCTCACTTTGAAAGTTAAAAGTAAAAAATAGCGGTGCAAAAATAAAAAAGTTTTTGATCCACTGGTGAGGGCGCAGAAGAATGATTATATTTTTCATAGTAAAGTAAAATCCTCTCGATCGAGTGTCAAATTGGGATTGTAATAAAGGTCGCCTTCGGCTAAAACTTTTTGATGTCTTTTTAGCATATAATCAACTTCTGAGTTAAATCGTTCTATCTTCTCTCCATTATCCTCATGTCCTCGTGATATAGACTCATGATGATAAGCTTCACAGTAAGGGGTAAAGAGATTAAGATATTCTACTTCCCTGACTCTCAAACAAAAATCGACATCGTTGAAAGCTATTTTCAGGCTCTCTTCATTTAAGCCATTAAGCTTTTCATAGATTGATTTTTTCACCATCATACATGCTGCTGTTACTGCACTTAGATTTTGTATTAATTCTAATCTCGAAAAATATCCTGGATATGCTTTGTCATAATATTTATGTGAATGTCCCGCTACTCCGCCAATACCGATGATTACTCCTGCGTGCTGAATTGTATCATTAGGGTAATAAAGTTTTGCTCCA
>Ga0265593_1001085_pt1 | contig 13165 bp, 10 predicted proteins | sample saktaG_8_FD_190136 | JGI IMG/M metagenome (GOLD analysis project Ga0265593, IMG submission 190136) | Saline water microbial communities from Sakinaw Lake, British Columbia, Canada - sak_2011_5_24_36m | ecosystem: Environmental > Aquatic > Non-marine Saline and Alkaline > Saline ...
TAGGCGCTGCTTTCGCGCAATAAATTGCGCTCCTACCTATCAAACTGAGGCTGTGTTGCCTTTTGTAGGCAAGCATGTAGTCATAAAATCACGGAGATTTAACTTGAAAGCGATGATATTAGGTGCAGGTAAAGGCACTAGGGTTCAGCCGATTACCTACGAGATTCCTAAGCCGATGATTCCGCTAGTTAGAAAGCCGGTGATGGCGTATCTCGTTGACTTGCTGAGGCAACATGGCGTTGATGAAATTATGGTGAATACTAGCCATTTAGCGCCCATGATTGAAAACTATTTTAGAGATGGCGAGCAGTTTGGCGTGAGTATGGCTTATTCATACGAGGGCTATGTTGCAGATGGCGTGGCGATAAGTGCGCCATTAGGCTCGGCTGGCGGTATGAAGAAAATTCAGGATTTTTCAGGGTTTTTTGATGAGACCTTTATTGTGTTGTGTGGCGATGCTTGGATTGACTTAGACATTAGCCAAGCCTTAGCCATTCATAGGCAAAAACAGGCTATTGCCAGCATTATTATTAAAGAAGTGCCTAAGGCCGAGGTGTTTAAATATGGCGTTGTTCGGCTGGATGAAAATGACCGTATTGTAGCGTTTCAAGAAAAACCGAATCCTGAAGAGGCGGTTTCTAATTTGGCTAACACGGGTATTTACATCTTTGAGCCAGAGATTTTTGATTACATTCCGTCTGACGTTCAGTACGACATTGGCGGGCAGTTGTTTCCTAAATTAGCGCAGGCCAATTTGCCTTTTATTGGTATAAATCTGCCTTTTCAGTGGTTGGATATTGGCAACGTGCATGATGTATGGGATGTGACTAGCCAAATATTAGCTGGCAAGGTAAAGGGTTTTAAAATGCCAGGCAAAGAGGTGCAGCCCGGTGTGTTTGTGGGGATTAATGTGAGCGTTGATTTTAATCAAGTGAACATTACGCCACCCGTTTATATTGGCGGCAGCACAAAAATTCATGCGGGCGCAACCATTGTGGGGCCAAGCGTCATCGGCGCTAATTGTGTGGTTGAAGGTGGCGCGGTGATTAAAAATTGTTTTGTTGAAGACTACACAAGAATCGGCAGCCTTGCGAACTTAGAAGCCAAAATTATCTTTGGCAATAAGTGCATAGACCCAATTTTAGATACGCAGGTAGATATTGAAGAGGCGCGACTTGAGTTTATGATTGATGACGCGCGCAAGTTGTAGTGCTTGCTAGCGTAGTGAAAAATTGCCCTATATCTCATGCATCGAGACCTTTGCACGAGTGCTTTTAAACCATAAAACCTATCAACTCCGTCATTCCCGCGTAGGCGGGAATCCAGTTAAGTTGTTGATTCGCCTAGATTCCCGCCTACGCGGGAATGACGACAATTGGGGGTTTATATTAAATCGCGGTCAATCCTAGCTTCGTGCAAAGGTCTCGCATCATATAACGCGCACCTAATAGCTTGATCTGATAAAAATATCACCATCCGGTTTTAAGTCAAACGCAATACAGATGCGCTCTTCATTTGAATTAAATGGAATGGTGCGGTGAAATAAAGACGATGGAAATAGCACAATGTCGCCCACATTGGGGCTGGCGATACCTACTGGAAAGTTGCTGTGTTTTTGCGGATAATTATCGCCGTGCAGCCCATATTCAAAGCAGCCTTCAGTCGGGTCTTTTTTTTCGGTTGGTAATACAAGGTAAACGGCACCGCTGATCCAGCCTACTTCATGAATATGTCGGTCTACATAGCCGCCACGGCGTAGCCTAACATACCAAGAGCTAGTGAACTCCAGCGCATTAGGGAATGATTTAATGAGCTCACAATCTGCTCCAGCGAAGCGGTTTTTGTAGTTAAGAAACTCTTGTTTAACCAGCTCGCCTAGTTTTCTAAAAGAGGCTTCTGGGCGCTTGAATAAGTTACCTGCCGATTGTTTGCCATTGATAATCATGCCCTGCGCACGTACTTCAATCGCGGTGTTGTTAATGTCATTTAATAAGTCTTTGAGAAATTGGCTATTGGGTTCTGCTAATTCCTGAAGGCTATTTTGGTAAACGTAATCAAAGCCATTTTTGCAAAAATTATAACTGTCTTCTACCCCAAAATTGGTGGCGTAATGGGTGGATAATGTCGCCAAAAATGGTGCGTTGTGCTTTTTGTGGGTGCGGACAATTTCATCTAATTTTATTTTAAAATCATCAAAGCGTTCAGCTTTATATAAGCAATAAAGGCTGCGTTCTTGCCAGTCATCTAACTGAGATTGCTCAAAATAAGTGACCGCTTCTATAAAGCGTTTTGCCAAATATAAAAATTCACCCATATTGTAATTGGCACCAGCATGGCTAGGGTTTAGTTGCAGCGTATCCAAATAACTTTTAATCGCCTCTTCCATATTGCCCTGGTCGCGCAAACATTCCCCTAAATAATTGTGCGCATCGGCATAGTTGGGGAATAATTTGATGGCATGCTTGAAGTGCGAAATGGCTTCGTCTAGCTTGCCTTCATCCCGCAGCGCAGTGCCTAGGTTAAAATGGCCTCGCGGGTCTTCATTTATGGCTAGTGCATTGCGGTAACTTTCTATGGCTTGTTCTAATTTACCCTGTTTTTGCAGGATGGTGCCGAGATTGCCGTGTGCTTCAAAAAACTGCGGTTGCAAGGCAATGGCTTTGCGGTAACTCTTTTCAGCCGCTTCCAACTGGCCTATATTAGTCAGTGCAATGCCTAAGTTAAATTGTAAATCAGGCGTGTTTGGCTGTATGTTCAGCGCCTTTGTGTAGCTTGCCGCAGCATCCGAAAATTTGGTTAAGCCATCTTGGGCAAGGCCTAATACATGATGCAATATAAATGCATTGGGGTAACGCGTAACCAGTTTTTTGGCGGCAGATTCTGCCTCGGCTAGTTTGCCTGTGTTCAGCAGCGTTAATACTGGCTGCATTTCTTGCTGACTGGGCTGTTGCGTAGAGGCTTGCGCTTGTTTTGCCATGGCTTAGTATCGTCTTTTATAAATAATGTTAATTTAAAATAAAACTATACATCAAGCCTTTGTAATCTGCTTGCCATCTGACGCAAAAACTTCATCGCCACTTTTGGCTCGTCTAATAGCAATATTTCTATGGTGTCAGGTTGAATAATCACTACGCTGGCGGTGTTAGAAGTCACAACGGCATCGGCAATAGTGGGCAAGTTAGATAACATGGCCATTTCACCAAAGTAGTCGCCCGCTTCAATGGTGCGTATGACCTTGCCATCTTGCGTCAGTTGCACTTGTCCATCGACCACGTAAAACAGATCGTGCGTTGATTCGCCCTGATTAAACACATATTCACCTTGGCGATAAGTGTTACCAAAGCGCTGCATCAATCGTTGTTGATAAACAACATCGGTCTTTGGCGTGCCGTTAAACAAGCCTTTTAGCAATAACACATCTTTTTTGCGTAAGGTGGCGATAAGTTCAGTGCCGAGCAAAAACACGGCAAAATTAAAATACAGCCAAGTGATGGAGATGAATAGATTCTTCATGCTGCCAAATACCGAGCCGTAAGATTGATTGATAGTTAAAAACAATGTAAACGCTGGGCGCATGAGTAGCCAAAGAATGGCGGTAAATAAGGCGCCAATAAAAATATGCTTGCTATACAAGCGCACCGGGAAAAATACAAAATAAAAGGCAGCAATCACTAAAGTGGTAAAACTTAACGATAGCAGCAGCGAGACGATGTTAGTCAGGTAGCCTGAAGTTTCCATTATCGAGCGTAGGAGTTGGCTATTTGCACTTAAAAAAGTAATGACTTTTTCGAGCATCAGCCCAGCAAATGTAAACAAGAAGAACAGGATTAACATGCCCATTATCGCAATAATATCTTTGATTTTTCTGCGCACATAAGAGGGTGCTTCAACTAAGGCGGCAATATTGTAAAAAGTCGAGCGCATGGCGCTGGCTAATGGCGTGACTGACCACAGCAACACAAATAAGCCCAAAGCGCCCCAAGCGGCCTTTTGCTGAGCAACGTTATAAACTTCTAACATAATGGCGCTGCTAAATTTAGGCACTAAATTACCCGTAATAATGGCCAGTTTTACTACCGCGTAATCAGAGCTAAACACCAAATGACTCAATACAAAAAACATCAATAACAGCAGCGGTATCAGCGCAAACATCGCATAAAAAGAAAGTGAGGCTGAAAGCCCAAGCACATTGTGTCGCCCAAATGCTTTTAACATTTCATGCAATACAAATAGCGGCGTGTTATAACGATGCTTGGCGTAGGCCTCGTGCGGCGTATTGATGACGCTTTGCAGGCGTGCGGCGGTTTTTGATAGCCTAGTCTGCGGCGCCATGATATGCGCCGTGCCAGGTTTTGCGCGCGTTGTAAAAATAATTTTTTTCATTTTTTAGCTTAGCTTGTTAATGGCTTTTGTACTATTGATTCGGCCCAATGATATTTGAAATCCGTTCGCATTGAGCTTGTCGAAATGTGATCGGATTCAACGCCTTCGACAGGCTCAGGCCGAACGGAAGTTGATACTTAACCAGGCCGAAGCAATAGCTTGTAGATTAAAACTAGTTATAAATTCAAGCTAAATGCATCAAATGCTGCTGCATCTTACTTCTTAGATTGAAATCCCTTAAATTTTTCTGTAGCAGCGATTAACGCAGAAGTAATGCCAAGCTCCATTGCCGAATGGCCTGCGTCTGGAATCATATGGAATTCTGCATGCGGCATTGCACGGCTAAGCTCCCACGCGCTTTTAGGCGGACACACCATGTCGTATCGACCTTGCACAATAATTGTCGGAATGCCGGCGAGTTTAGCGCAATCATTCAGCATCGCTTCACCATCGACAAAGCAACCATGCGCGATGTAATGAATTTGAACGCGCGCTCTTGCCACATCAACGGCTTCTTGCTCCTTGGTGGGTTGTTGCACAGGGCTGGCTTGAATTGTTTGACTGGGTACTAAACGCATCATTGCATTTTCAAATGCATTCCACTGTTGAGCGGCAGGAACGTTGACCGCGCAATCATCATTAAAAATAAGTTTGCTGTAAGCACTTAAAACATCCTGGCGCTCTTCAGCGGCTACATAACTTGTAAGTGCGTAGCAAGCTTCAGGGTGAAAATGCGCCACATCCCCTAAAAACCAATTTAACTCAGAAGGGCGACTTAAAAAAATGCCGCGTAACACCAAGCTGGTCACTTGCTGCGGAAAAGCCAAAGCATAAGCCAGCGCAAGCGTGCTGCCCCAAGAGCCGCCAAATACATGCCACTGTTTAATGTTGAGCGCCTCGCGAATTTCCTCAATGTCAGCCACCAAATGCGCTGTAGTGTTATGCGTAATCGCTCCCTGTGGCGTGCTACGACCACAGCCGCGCTGATCAATTAAAATGATCTTATAGTGCGCAGGATCAAAAAACCGACGTTGTGTAGGGTTGCAACCGCTACCTGGCCCACCATGTAAAAAAACCACAGGCTCCCCCAATGGATTTCCACAGATTTCATAATAAATTTCGTGTAAATCACCCGTTTCTAAGATTTTTTGATCAAAAAAATCTAATTCAGGATACAAATTGTAATTAGTGTCTAGCATCGTTAGAATGAAGCCTTCTATTTGATTTTAAATGGTTTTATTGGATATACTAGCACTAAGCAGCAATGCCTAAATAGTTATTTTTAGAATATTTTAGCTAGTTGTAAGTAAATTGTAACTAATGTATTGCAATTCGTGAAAGACTAGGATATATTTCTACTTCGTACAAAAAACGTACTGAATAAATAGCTTCAATTAGCGGTTTTTAGTTTTGAGAATATCAAAAAGACTGGCCGATAAAAGATAATATTTTGTAAACCCTTAGTAGTTCAACTTTGGAGATTAATATGCAAATCAACAAGATCAAATTAGCATTAGGTTTGGTAGCTGGTTTATCAGTGGCTATGCCAATGGTAGCTTCAGCAGCAGCAGACCAAGAAGCAGCAATTAAAGACGCAAACAACTGGGCTGACCCACGCGGCGGCTACATGAACCAAGCTCACAGTAGCTTAGCTCAAGTGAACAAAGGTAACGTTAAAAACCTTAAAGCAGCATGGACATTCGCTACTGGTGTAAACCGTGGTCACGAAGGTTCACCTGTAGTTGTTGGCAACATGATGTTTGTACACACAGCATTCCCAAACAACGTATACGCACTTGATTTAAACGACAATCAAAAAATCGTTTGGTCTTATTTCCCAAAACAAGATCCATCAGTACAAGCTGTTTTATGTTGCGATAACGTAAACCGCGGTCTTGGTTACGGTGACGGTAAAATCTACCTTCAACAAAATGACGGTAACTTGGTTGCTTTAGACGCTAAAACTGGTGCTAAAGTTTGGTCAGTATTAGTTAACGACCCAAAAGTCGGCGCTACTAACACTAACGCACCACAAGTTCGTAAAGATAAAGTATTAACAGGTTGTTCTGGTGCTGAATTTGGTGTTCGTTGCTTCTTAGCTGCGTACAACATCAAAGACGGTTCATTAGCATGGAAAGCATACTCAACAGGTCCTGATGCTGAAGTGTTAATCGGTGCTGATTTCAACTCTGCAAACCCACTTTACAGCGCTCTATCAGTTTATGCTGATGTGAACGGTGGTAATAAACAAGGCGGTTCTTTCAAAGCACTTGCAAATAGCGAAATCAAAGGTGGCGAAAAAGAACTTGGTACTCGCACATGGTTAAAACCACAAGCAGTTAAAGATGGTTGGCAACATGGTGGTGGCTCTGTATGGGGCTGGTGGCCGTATGATGCACGTACAAACTTAGTGTATTACGGAACAGGTAACCCTTCAGTATGGAACCCAGATGTCCGTCCAGGCGATAACAAATGGTCAATGACTGTTTTTGCTCGTGACTTAGACACAGGCGTTGCTAAATGGGGCATGCAAATGACTCCACATGATGAGTGGGATTATGATGGTATTAACGAAGTCATCTTGTTCGACAAAGGTGGTAAAACATACGCATGGCACCATGACCGTAACGGTTTTGCGTACACTTGGAATGCTGCAAACGGTACATTGATTGCTGCTGAAAAAGTACACCCATTTGTTAACTGGGCAACTGGTGTTGATTTGAAATCAGGCGTTCCTGCTAAAGTAGGTACTGCTTCAACTCACCAAGACTACAATGCAAAAGGCGTTTGTCCTGCTGCTTTAGGTACTAAAGATCAACAACCAGCTGCTTACTCACCAAAAACTGGTTTAATTTACACTCCATTGAACCACGTATGTATGACATACGAGCCAGTTGAGTCTAAATATGTTGCTGGTCAACCTTGGGTTGGTGCTACTTTAACGATGTTTGCTGGTCCTGACGGTGTTATGGGTGGCTTCGGCGCTTATGATCCAATGACAAACAAAAAAGTTTGGTACAACAAAGAGAAATTCTCTGCTTGGGGTGGTGCTTTAACTACTGCTTCAAACCTAGTGTTCTACGGAACTCTTGATCGTTGGTTTAAAGCAGTAGATGCACAATCAGGTAAAGAACTTTGGAAATTCCAAGTTGGTTCTGGCGTGATCGGTAATGCGTTTACATACGGCCATGCTGGTAAACAATACGTTGGTACACTATCAGGTATTGGTGGTTGGGCTGGCGTTGCGATGAACCTTGGTATGACTAACGACACAGATGCACTTGGTGCAGCTGGTGGTTACAAAGAATTAACTAAATACAACGCGGCTCCTGGCGGCGGTGCATTAACAGTATTCAGCCTATAATTGATTGTTGAAAAACATTTAGTTATTAGCTAACTACTTAAGTTAGTTTACGTAATGAGTAATAAAAAAACACCCCGACTTGTCGGGGTGTTTTTTTATACCTATAGCAATCAAAAAAAACAATAAATAGTGAGTCGTAAGCATATAAATTACCCATGCAAAGCTACAAATTCGTTACAATAACAAGTCGTTTTTATACCTAATTATTAAGCATGTAAAAAGGGTAAGAACTTTTTAATTAAGTAAGCACTCTATAGAATCAAGCGGTTGAGTTGAAGCCGCATATTTGACGATAAGGAACACGTAATGTTGAAACATGTTAAGACCAAGTTGGGATTGATTGCACTGTTGGCAATAGTGGCTAATGTCAGCAATGCTGCAGACCCTGATATTCCAACACTTAATCCAGACGAAGGTCGTATTGGTGAGCTTAGACGCGTTGTTGATGAGTCTGAATTTAAAGTCTGTGCTGACCCAGACCTTATGCCGTATTCAAATTCTAAACAGGAAGGTTTTGAAGATAAAATTGCTGAAGTTTTAGCAAAAGATTTGGGTAGAAAACTGACTTTCACCTACGCTTATAGTCGCCAAGGTTTTTTACGTAATACATTGAATGCCATGCGCTGTGATGTAATGATGGGCACTACGCCAGATAATGATGCGATAAGAGCAACTAAACCATATTATCGTACGGGCAATTTATTCATCTACAAAAAAGATAGTGGTTACAATATTACTAATTGGGATAGCCCAGACTTAGCTAAAGCGCGTATTGGTATCGTAGGACAAAGCCCAGCTACTATTCCATTGAATGACCATAACTTAATGGGTAATGCTAGACCTTACCGTATGCAGCGTGATCTTAATCTGCCGCCAAGCTATTTGGTGGACGATTTGGTTAAAGGTGATATTGATGTAGCCATTGTTTGGGGTCCGATTGGTGGCTATTTTGCAAAACAATCTAAAGTACCATTGGTCACAGTGAATATTCCTGAGTACGAAAATACCAACGTAAAAGGTAAAGAGTATTGGAACATTTCAATTGGTGTGCGTAAAGGTGATAAAAAACGCATGGAAATGATTCAAGGGGCGTTAGATAGAAACCAAGATAAGATCAATAAAATATTAGATGATTTCGGTATTCCACATGTACACATTGTTGAAGGCGACAGTGTAATGAAAGTTTATCGTAAAGATATTGAGCGTGAAAGAGAAGTACGCGCTGACGCTAAAGCAAAAACAGAGTAAAATTGCACTAATATTGATAGATGAAATGCTGTATGTAGTGCAGTAATGGATGTTAAATTGCCGTTGTATCATTGCAACGGCAATTTTTTAGTACAATACACATATTAAGGTTACGGTTCTTAGAGTTCATAGAGCTGTAATTTAAATCTAGGCAGTTGAAAGTCAGTTAGGTTTAGCTGTAAATAAAAAGCTTCAATTTGAGGCGTATTGTTTCGGGTAATACGTCAACCGATTAAATATTAAGTACGTTGTGTAAAGGCGTGTTCAACAATGCGATAACATCGTTGGCAGTAGCTAAAATGAATAAACTAGGAGATAACATGTTCGGAAATAAAGCGATTAAAGCAGCATTATTAATTACAGTGCTTGGGTTTTTAGGTTTAACTTTGTCAACTCAAGCAAGCGCAGCTTGTAATTTAGTTTCTACAAAAGACGGTTCGCCATTGCCAGTAAAAGCATCAGAAACTGATACGCCACAAGCAAAATCATTTCTGGAAACATGTATAAATCCATATACAAAAGCTTATGCAGCGGACCCTACCTTAGTTAAGGCTGGCGGTAAAAAACTTTTTGGCTACAACGGTTGTTCTGGTTGCCACGGTGGTAAATTAGAAGGCGTTATGGCTCCGTCACTAAGTAAAAATGGTGGTCAAGGTGCATACGACGGTCGCTGGGTTTATGCTAAAGACTCTACAGACAAAGGAATGTTCGAAACTATTTCTGGTGGTACACCAGGCGTTTCAGGTGGTACGATGTACATTTGGCATCAATCATTAGACGGTCATATTGGTGACGGTTTAGCAACTGATGACATATTGAAAATTATTGGCTATATTCGTGCTGAGTACAAAGGTGATGGTACTAAGGATTGGTTGAAATAATTGTATAAAATGCACTATTAGCCAAAAGCTGATAGATGCTGTAATAACTGAAACGGCTACTGTATAATTACAGTAGCCGTTTTTTTATGCGTCGGTTTCAGCTGGTACTAGGTGTAAAGCCATGGTGTTAAATGATTATTTAAGATTAGAACTTGTTAATAATAGAGCTTGAATTTTAGAGCTAATATTTTAGAATCGGGAGATTGAAAATGAGTAAAGGTAAGTTTAGTTTAGTCTTAGTGCTAATTTTAGTCGCATTAAGTGGCTGCAATAAAAAAGAGGCTGGTTCTGCCTCGTCATCAACAGCAGCTTCTGGTGAAACATGTAATTTGGTGTCTACAAAAGACAATAGCCCTCTAGCGATTAAAGCGCTGGCGACAGATACAGCTGAAGCAAAAGAGTTTCTGGCGACGTGTAAAAACCCATACACAAAACTTTATGCTAAAGATGCTGAAGCAGCAAAAGCTGGTCATAAACAATTCAACTTTCAGGGTTGCAGCGGCTGTCACGGTGGCAATGCTAATGGCTTAATGGGCCCAAGCATTATTGATGCACAATGGGAATATCCAAAACATAATACTGATAAAGGTATGTTTGAGACGATTGCTGGTGGAACGAATGGTAAAGGTGCAACGGCGCGCGGTAGCATGCTCACTTGGCATGCGCAGCTTGCCGGCCATACAGGCGACGGTTTAGATACCGACACTATTTTGAAGATTATCGCTTGGTTACGCACTCAGTATACTGGTGGTGGTGAAACGCCTTGGTTAAACTAAATGTTTAACTAAAGTGCCGGCAGTCAAAAGCTGTTCGTAGCACTTGTCACTTAAGCGGCTACTGTATAATTGCAGTAGCCGTTTTTTGTTAGATTAAACATAATAGCTTGAGATAATAATGCATTTAAATGCGCTACTGGGTGTTTGAAACGTATTTTCATAAGCGATTTTCAATTAAGGTTTACATGGAAAATACAGTTAATAATTCACTGCATCATGTAGTGATTGTGGGTGGAGGTGCGGGCGGATTAGAGCTGGCGACGAAGCTAGGTGATTGTTTAGGCCGCAAAGAAAAAGCACTGATTACGCTGATTGACAAGTCAAAAACGCATGTATGGAAGCCGCTGTTGCATGAAATCGCAGCAGGCAGCATGAATCCTGAGCGGCATGAGTTGGTTTACATTGCTCAGGCGCATTGGCATCATTTCAAATTTCGGCTGGGTAGCATGGATAAGCTTGATCGAGCCAAGCGTGAAATTTCAATATCGCCACATTATGATGAGGATGGTGTCGAGGTTATTCCTAGGCGCACCTTGCAATACGATACTTTAATCATTGCGGTTGGCAGTACAACCAACGATTTTGGCGTGAAAGGTGCTGATGAGTTCTCAATTGCTTTAGATACGCAAGAGCAGGCCGAGCGGTTTCATCGCCGCTTACACAATGCCTTATTGCGAGCGCAAACGCAAGTTGCGCCAGTGCAGGCTGGCCAGCTAGAAGTCGTCATTGTAGGCGCTGGCGCAACAGGCGTGGAGTTGTCTGCGGAGTTACACAATACCACTCGTGAACTTGCTGCTTATGGTTTAGATAAAATTGATCCCGACCATGATATTAAAATTTCATTGATAGAAGCCAGCGACCGTGTATTGCCGGCACTTCCGGCGCAACTCTCTCATTCGGTGGATTTAGAACTGAGAAAACTACACGTCAATCTTTATACTGGTGAACGTGTTACCGAAGTGACTGACAAAGGCATATTTACACATAGCGGCTTATTCATTCCGTCTGTTTTGGTAGTATGGGCTGCGGGTATTAAAGCCCCTGATTTTTTGCGAGAAATCGACGGCTTAGAAACAAACCGCATTAATCAGCTAACGGTACATCGCACCTTACAAACAACACTAGACGAAAATATATTCGCATTTGGTGATTGCGCGGCTTGCCCCGTGCTTGGTAAGGCCCACGAAACGGTACCGCCACGTGCGCAGGCGGCGCATCAGCAAGCCTCAATGCTATTTAAAACGGTTAAGTGCCGCATTGCCGGTAATAGAAATTTACCAGAGTACACCTATCGAGATTATGGATCACTTGTCAATTTAGGGCGTTACTCAACGGTCGGCAGTTTAATGGGGTCTATCGCTGGAGGAAGTCTTTTCATAGAAGGCATGTTTGCCAGAATCATGTACAAGTCCTTGTATAAAATGCATTTGATGGCGCTACATGGTTTTTGGAGTATGGCACTACAGACTTTAGCGCGGATTATTACGCGCCGTACTGAATCGCAAGTTAAGCTGCATTAAATTAACCGTATGGTTGACATGATGCCAAGTGTGTCTTAGCGCATGATTGATGTTAAAGCTAAATTGCCAAATATCATTAAAACAGATGCTCTGGGAGGCCGGTCGATATTGGCTCGCAGGGCATCTGTTTTTGACGTTTTTAGCATGAATTTCAGGCTTATTGAAATCCATCTCCAACGACGCCCTAACATTTTTAAATCACACTTTTCGTTCTACAGCTTTTCTTTCGATAGTCACGCCTAATGCTTTTAATCCTGGCAATATTCCTGGTTTAGCAACTTTAATTCTCACCCACAAAGCGCCAAAATCAGCCAAAATCAATTGGCACACATGCTCTGCTAAGGCTTCTACCAATTGAAAGCTATGTATATTTAACGTGTCGCGGATGCGCTCTACCACGGCGCCGTAGTCTATGGTGTCAGCGATCGCATCACTTTTACAGGCATTGCATAAATCGTAACCAATTTCAATATCGAGAATGATGGTTTGCGGTAGCATGCGCTCCCATGCGGGCACGCCAAGCTTGGTTTGTACTTTAACTTGTTCTAAAAATATGATGTCCATAAAATAACGGGCCTAAAAATTTAATAACTACAAAAATATAATACCGAGTATTTTGCTATGGTTTAGAATGTGGTTGCTTGTATTTTAGTGCATCACAAGAGGATTGGGCGAAATGAATGACTTAGGTTTTATTACTGTTACCGTAATTCCAGTCATCTGGATTGTCGCCGCTTACCTGCTAGGCTCCATCGCCTTTGGCATATTGGTGAGCAAATTGTTTGGCCTGCCAGATCCGCGTACGGTCGGTTCCGGCAACCCTGGAGCCACTAATGTGCTACGCAGCGGTAAAAAATCTGCCGCCGCACTGACGCTACTAGGTGATGCCTTTAAAGGCTGGTTTCCAGTTTGGCTGGCGCTGCAATCTGGCATGCTGATGTGGGTAGTCAGCGCCGTTGCTGTGACTGTATTTTTAGGGCATTTATATCCGAT
>Ga0265593_1001086_pt1 | contig 13162 bp, 11 predicted proteins | sample saktaG_8_FD_190136 | JGI IMG/M metagenome (GOLD analysis project Ga0265593, IMG submission 190136) | Saline water microbial communities from Sakinaw Lake, British Columbia, Canada - sak_2011_5_24_36m | ecosystem: Environmental > Aquatic > Non-marine Saline and Alkaline > Saline ...
AATGGTTTTTTTTAAACCACAACTAAACTATACAGAAGACGCTTATTGTTGACAATAATACTGTTATTATATGAATTATTTCTTAAAAAGGAATAATAGATTCATTAGCTATTCATATAACTAAATATCTAATAACAAACTTTTGATTAGAGTGCTTAAAAGAAGTATTAAGCTTGGCCATAAATTTTGATTAATAGCCGACGGATACAGAAAATAAAAAGGTAGGGCCAATTAACGGAGGATCATAACTTTCATGCTTTATCGCTTCGACAGCTTGGTCAATTGAAGTTTCAGTAGCATCTATATAACGAAAATCAAGCGATACAAATTTATAAAAATAGGTACCCCCTACGTTCCAATAAGGATAATCAGATCCCAAAACCGCTTTAGTTTGACTGTAACCAAAGCTTGTTGAAAACTCCAAATAATCAGTTAACGGATATCTGCCGGTCAGCTGATAATCGATTGCATAGCTTCCCAAATTATAATAGTTATCAGCAAAAGAAATTCTGCTCGAGATAAAATCTTGGTAATGCAAAAATAGATAATACTCATTGTAATCGGCTGGATGTCCAAAAACATTACCATCATAAAGGTAGCGTGACCATTGCGTATCCATTCGCCAATCATCTGAAAAGCTGTAACTGTAACCCAGGTAAGGAATTATCTCAAAATTAGCAGCTTGACCTTCGTTTCCTTTAAACTCATATTCAATATTGGAGGCTGAACTACCTAGATACAAACCTGATGAATGCTCATAATCAATCGTGGCTTTTAATGCAAAATGATTTGCACTTTTTGTAAACCATCTTTCAATATTATTAGTAGTTGCTGTTAAATCTGCATGAAAGACAGCAAAACTAGATTCCGGAAACGTATAAAGCAGGGTATAAAAGATTTGTATAAGAGATATTTTTTTAAAAACAGGTCTAATACCCGCTTTATATAAATTTAAAATAATAGCATTTAATCCCAGCAAGCTTAAATATCCCTATATTAAGTTTAAAGTTATTATACCGTTAGGCGTGCTTTAATAAATTGGCTCGATAAACATGCATCAACACAAGGAAGGCTAAAAAGTCATATAACCCATGAATAATGATAGGAATCAATAAATTCCTTTCGCCGCCATAATCTAAAGACAAGCCTAAATAAATACCAACCAAGGCTGCCAAAACAGCATAAAGAGGTGTTAATGAATGCACTAATCCAAAAATAACATTACTTCCAATTAATGCAACTGTTTTACCCCATGAATCTTCCATCCAGGGCTGAATTACACCTCTAAAAACCAATTCTTCAGAAAACCCGGTAATTGCAGCTAATACAAAAAGATCTGCCCAGTGATAGCGATGCAACACCGGACCCAAAGAATTTAGCAATAACCGCTTTATATTTCCCACTGACGAGCCCTGAATTTTTTCCATAACAAGAAATATGAAAAACAAAGGGATTGTCCCCGCTACACCATAAACAAAAGCAGGTTCGGAAAAAATAATAAGCCCAAATGGATCGAGGGTTGCCATCCAACCTAAAAGTACAGCAACCAGAATTAGTGAGGCCTCAAAATAACAAGCCGATTTAAAAAATTCATCTAATTGAAAGAATGATTTATTCATTGTTAGTTTTTGTAAAATTAAGCTTGAGGCATTTTAAACCAAAATGGTTAAAATAGACGTTTTGATTCGTTATTATTTAATCTCATGCAGTGTTTTATTTATAAAAGCTTAAAAAAAGACTACCTTTATTTGTATTTAGTTAACAAAGATGATTTCTCTAAAGTACCCGAAGAATTGCTTAGCAACTTCGGAAAACTTGAGTTTGTTATGGATATAGAGCTATCAGCAGAACGAAAACTGGCACGGGAGGATCCACAAAAAATTATTGAATGCCTGAAGCATCAAGAATTTTTTGTGCAATTACCGCCGCAAAGAGAAACCGCATAACAGCGTCTTTCTTTGTAATTGTCTTTACGCTTTAGGTAAAGTAACGCCGGTTTGCCCCTGATACTTACCCGCCCTATCCTTATAAGAGGTCTCGCAAACTTCATCACCACCAAAGAAGAGCATTTGAGCCACCCCTTCATTTGCATATATTTTTGCCGGCAGTGTGGTGGTGTTTGAGAACTCCAAGGTTACATGACCCTCCCACTCAGGTTCCAAAGGAGTTACGTTTACTATAATGCCACATCTTGCATAAGTAGATTTACCTAAGCAGATAGTCAGAACCTCACGGGGAATTCTAAAAAACTCAACGGTACGAGCCAAAGCAAATGAGTTGGGTGGGATAATGCAAACATCGGATTTAACATCGACAAAACCATTTGAATCAAAGTTTTTGGGGTCAACAATGGCTGAATTAATATTTGTAAAAATCTTGAATTCATCAGAGCAGCGCACATCATAGCCGTAACTTGAGGTGCCGTAGGAGATAACCCTACCCTGTTCTGAGTCTCTGACTTGACCGCTTTCAAACGGCTCTATCATCCCGTACTCTTCCGCCATACGGCGTATCCATTTGTCCGACTTTATACTCATGAAATATTAAATACCTTGCTTGTTAAATTGTTTTATTTTCACACAGTGAGGGTTTGGGTTCAAGGTTAAAAATATAAGCCAAATGGTTATTTGTATTATTCAATTTGCACCATTAACCCAATATGTTACGTATTTTGAACCACAATAGTAGGGAATCGAGTGCTAAAATCTTTGGTTTTTAGCGCAAGTTTAGCGGCTGTTTTACGTGCTATTTCTTTATATATTTGAGCTGCACGCCCTTCAGGTTCAGCAATAACGGTAGGCTTTCCAGAATCAGCATATTTCCGGATTGAAATATCTAAAGGTAAAGAACCCAAGAAATCTACCTTGTTTTTTTCTGACATGGCAAAACCGCCGCCCTCACCAAAAATAGCTTCTGGATGTCCACACTGACTACATATGTGCATACTCATATTTTCGACGATACCTAATACCGGCACGTTTACTTTTTCAAACATCCCCAAACCACGCTGAGCATCAATAAGAGCAATGTCCTGAGGCGTTGTGACAATAACTGCACCACTAACAGGAATTTGTTGCGCAAGTGTTAGCTGAATATCACCAGTACCGGGTGGCAAATCGATAATTAAATAATCTACATCAAGCCAATTGGTATCTCTTAATAATTGTTGCAAAGTGTTGGTTGCCATTGGTCCTCGCCAAATCATTGGCTGATCAGCATCAATCAAATAACCTATAGACATGGTTTGGATGCCATAAGCTATCTTGGGTGTCATGGTTTTGTTGTCTACGCTTTCCGGATAACCTGTCAACCCCAACATGGTTGGAATACTGGGACCATAAATATCGGCATCAAGAATTCCAACAACGGCTCCTTCTGCTGCCAATGCCAGAGCCAAATTCACCGCAGTCGTTGACTTACCGACCCCCCCTTTACCGGATGCAACTGCAATAATATTTTTTATATTGGGTTTTGGCTTTAAAGCTTGTTGCACTGCATGAGAGAGGATTTTTACAGTAACATCAACACTAATGCTTTCAAACCCCTTAATAGTACCCAGCAACTCCTCAATCGAGGCTTTCAATTGATCCATGGTACTTTTTGCAGGGTAACCCAACTCAATTTTTACATTAAGATTTGCTCCATCAATAGTAATAGCTTTAACAGATTTCGCTGTAACCAGATCAACACCATGATTGGGGTCGATAAATGTTCTTAAAAGATTTTCTACATCTTTTTTTTCAAGTTGCGCCATGGAGGTTCCGTTTTAAAAACTGATTAATGAGTACTCTATTTGGATTCAGTTTAAATCCATTAAATTACCCTGTTAAAAGGTATTCTACAGTTTTTTAAATATAATTCATTTTTTCCCAATGCACTATTCAGTAGTGCTGTTCATTTTATGAGATAATTGGATGATTATAATTTAAGCACTTCTTTAACTTTTACAACATGTCAGAAAGAAAAATTCTCGTCACCAGCGCCCTTCCCTACGCCAACGGCCCCATACATTTAGGACATCTGGTTGAATACATTCAAACGGATATTTGGGTACGTTTCCAGAAACAACGTGGCAACCCTTGTTACTTTGTTTGTGCTGATGATACCCACGGCACACCAATCATGCTTAAAGCTGATCGGGAAGGCATTACCCCTGAACAACTAATCGCTAAGGTTGGCAAGGAACACTTGGCGGACTTTACTGAATTTGGTGTAGCATTTGATAATTATCACAGCACACATTCCGAAGAAAACAGAACCTTTTCATCATTGATCTATGAACGTTTGCGTGATGCAGGACATATCAGTTCGCGCACGATTACTCAAGCCTTTGATCCGGTTAAAAACATGTTTTTATCTGATCGTTTTATCAAAGGCGAATGTCCAAAGTGCGGCGCACACGATCAATACGGCGACAGTTGTGAAGCCTGCGGTGCAACTTATGCGCCCACCGAACTGAAAAATGCGGTTTCCACCATTTCTGGCGCAAAACCGGTTGATAAAGATTCAGTTCATTACTTTTTCAACTTGGCTGATTTTACCGACATGCTCCGTACTTGGACCAGTGCCGGCCATTTACAACCCGAAGTACGTAATAAATTAGCGGAATGGCTGGATGGAGGATTACAGCAATGGGATATTTCTCGTGATGCGCCTTATTTTGGCTTTGAAATTCCGGATGCACCCGGGAAATATTTTTATGTCTGGCTGGATGCACCTATCGGTTACATGGCAAGCTTTAAGAACTTCTGTAGCAAACAAAACCTGAATTTTGATGAGTTCTGGGCACAGGACAGCTCTACTGAGCTTTACCATTTTATCGGTAAAGATATTATTTATTTCCATGCCCTATTCTGGCCGGCAATGTTAAGCGGTGCTAAATTTAGAACACCTACTGCCATTTTTGCGCACGGTTTTTTAACCGTTAATGGTGAAAAAATGTCCAAATCTCGGGGTACTTTTATTACCGCAAGAACCTATCTAGATCATTTAAACCCAGAATATCTTCGTTATTATTTTGCCGCAAAACTCAGTGCAGGCGTTGATGATATAGACCTAAACTTTGATGATTTTAGTCAACGGGTTAACTCTGACTTGGTTGGTAAAGTCGTTAATATCGCCAGTCGCTGCAGCGGCTTTATCAGCAAACGATTTGAGAATACGTTATCAGTCAACTGTTCAGAGCCCGCTTTATTCCAGGAATTTATCAACGCTAACGTAACAATTGCAGAATTTTATGAAGCGCGTGAGTTTGGTAAAGCCATGCGAGAAATTATGGCCTTAGCAGATAAAGCCAACCAATTTATTGATGAGAAAAAACCTTGGTTAATTGCCAAACAAGAGGGTAATGAAGCAGAATTACACGATGTTTGCTCAATGGGCATTAACTTGTTCCGCTTACTGACAGGTTTTCTAAAACCTGTCATACCCGCACTGGCGACAGAAGTTGAAATTTTCTTAAATATAAACCCGCAAGTTTGGCCGGCCAATACTCAAGCCCTGCTAAACCACAAAATAAATGATTTTAAACCGTTAATGACTCGCGTAGAAGCCGATAAAATTGCAGCAATTATTGAAGCATCAAAAGAAAACCTTGAAAAAACACCTGATCAACAAACACAACTGCCTAATATCAAAGCCGCTATTTTTGAACCGATAGCTGAATCAATCCAATTTGATGACTTTGCCAAGCTGGATTTACGTATTGCCAAAATTATCAAAGCCGATCATATTGACGGTTCTGATAAATTATTACAACTGACTGTAGACATAGGTGATGAAACCCGCAATATATTTGCCGGTATTAAATCAGCTTACGCACCAGAAGCCCTTGAAGGAAAGTTGACATTGGTTATCGCTAATCTTGCCCCTAGAAAAATGCGCTTTGGTACTTCTGAAGGCATGGTTTTAGCGGCTGGCCCTGGCGGTAAAGATATTTGGATTTTAAGCCCGGATGAAGGTGCGATTGCAGGAATGCGGGTAAAGTAAAACTATCTATAAGTTTTAAAGATGCTCAAAAGCCCTCTATAAGAACTGCCACAAATTCACAGAATATCAATTTATATCTATGAGCCTGTGGCTTTTTACTTCCTCTAATTTATTACGCTAAAAGCCTTAAATCATTCCAAAGAACAGACTTCTGTTTATTTCTTTTCTTTCGCATCAGCTTCAGATTTGGCAATAACAGCAGAATAACATTCCATTAAACTTTCTGTATAGTTGGTTCGGGCTTCCGTCAGATCTTTAGCTGAACCAAAATCAGTGCTTAATTCTTCAAGCGTTTTTTTAGGATCTTCTGACTTGGTTAAATTCAACATTTTTGAATAGTTACGATAAGCCATCAAACGCTTTGGATCTAAACCAAAAATACCCGGCATATTTTGCGAAGTGGTATCCACTACGCAATCAGTCATATATTCAGGCGTTATTTCATAATCTTTAATATCAGCTTCTTTCTGCATCTGTTCCAATACAGCCTGTTCATATTGTTTTTTATCCGCACAAGCCGGAAGCAGCAATGCGGACAAGGATATGAGTAATATTTTTTTCATGTAGGGTTACCGTTATTTAGTTTATGTTTTTTTCCGCATTATACGCACTTACCTTAGGCTCAAGATAAAAGCTTGAAAATTTCTGCCTTAATCCATTTCCTTCATTGCCTGTCTAATCCAAGACTCTGCTTCTGCATTAATATCAGCAGCTTTTCGACCTTTACTTTCAATAACCGGTCCAATTTTTAGTTTTATCACACCGGGGTATTTTAAAAAACTATAGCGAGGCCAATAATCACCAGCATTATGAGCAACAGGAATAACAGGGTAACCGGATTTACAAGCCAACATGGCACCACCGATATTAAACTTCAACACATCTCTAACACCCGCACGCGTCCCTTCAGGAAAAATCAGTACAAATAAACCTTCATTTAGATATTTTGTACCTTTTTCAAGTAACGCACGCAGTGCAGCACGCTGATTTTTTCGGTTTATAACAATCGATTTCAAGGTTAGCAATGACCAACCCCAAATCGGTAAATAGAGCAATTCCTGCTTTATAACAACGGAATGAGGAGGAAGAATATATCTTAAGGCCAGCGTTTCCCATGCAGATTGATGGTTACTTAATAAAATAGCCGACTGTTTTGGATTAATGTTCTCCAACCCTTCTACTTCATAAGTAAGACCGCAAAAAACTTTCGTCATCCAGCCGATAATGGCACACCAGGCATGCCCAATTTTCCAACGTATCTTAAAAGTTGTTAGCATACCTAAAATAAGCAATATTCCAACGATAGTTGCAGTAGAAAAAATACCCAAAAACAACAAGGTAGAACCTATATAGTTTTTATGCCGGGTGTCTTGATGTGATGTGTTTTGCTGCGTCATATAAGTTCTCAAAAACAAGAAAATTGAGTTGGGGATTATTTAACAATGTTTTTTGACCCTTGCCGGTTTTAACCAGAATAGGTTCTGCGCCGACTTTTTCAGCCGCCTGTAAATCCCTTAAGGAATCACCGATGACCGCAATCTTCGTTAAGTCAGTATTAAAATCTGCGCCAAAAGCTTTAAGCATCCCTGCTTTGGGTTTGCGACAATTACAAGGGCTATCAGCGCCGTGTGGACAATAATAAATGGCAGCAATATGACCACCTTTTTCGCTAACTAACCGACGCATTTTTGCGTGAATTTGTTCCAGCATCATCTCATCAAACAGTCCTCTCGCGACTCCCGATTGATTGGTGACGACAATAACTTGATAGCCTTGTGCCGTAAATAAGGCAATTGCTTCCAGACTACCCTCAATAGGTAACCATTCATCAGGTGACTTAATAAAAGCATCTGAGTCATGATTAATTACTCCATCACGATCCAGTAAAACATACCGTTGATTAGACATTATAATTGTTGACAAGATGGGTAATAATCATTGTATTAACCCATCCTTAATTGTAGTTGTACTCAAAATTGGGCTATTAAGATTGCAGCTTGGAAATGTCAGCACACGTTAAAAATTGCTCCGATAACATATTAAGCAAGGCCAAACGATTGGCTCGTAACTCAAGGTCATCACACATGACCATCACACTATCAAAAAACGTATCGACATCTTGTCGTAAAGCAGCTAGACGGGTTAAAGTTGCAGCATAATCACGCTGTGCAAGCATCGGCTCAATTGCAGTGGCTGCTAGTTTTGCGCTATCCAGCAATTTTAGCTCGGCAGGCTCTACCAACGCACCCACCGCAACCTGTGCGGACGCTTCTGATTTTTTCAGGATATTGCGTATGCGTTTATTGGCAGCCGCTAGACTCTCAGCTTCAGGTAATAGTCTAAAGGCTTTAACAGCGGCCAATCGTTGCATAAAATCTAAAGGATCAGCCGGTTTAACCGTGATCACTGCGTCAAATTCATCTACACTATAGCCTTTATCCAGACAATAACCTTTTAAACGATCAAAAACAAAATCAATGACCACGGCTTGGGTGCTTATTACGTCAAAGGTATGTGTAAACAAGCTCAGTGAAAATTCGATTAATTCCCGAATATCAAGGGTTAAATTATTTTCAATAAGTGTACGTAATATACCCAAGGCAGCACGGCGCAACGCATAAGGATCTTTATCGCCAGTCGGAATCAAACCTGCACTAAAGATACCTGTAAGTGTATCAATTTTTTCTGCAATAGCTAAAACTTGGCCTGTTTGACTACTCGCAGTCACACTACCTGACTGTTTGGGGAAATACTGTTCTTCCAGCGCCCAAGCCACTGCTTCGGGCTCATTATCAGCCAGAGCATAATAACGCCCCATAAGACCTTGGAGGTTACCAAACTCACCGACCATTTCAGTTATTAAATCTGTTTTAGCCAAGAGAGCAGCCCGTTTTGCTAGCTCACTATCAAAATTTAGTCGAGTAGCAATAAACTCAGACAACTTTATAACCCGTTGCGACTTTGCAGCAACCGTGCCTAATTTTTCTTGAAAAACAATAGTAGACAAGTTTTCTACCCGGTCAGCCAATGATTTTTTTCTATCTTGTTTCCAAAAAAATTCTGCGTCTGCAAGTCGGGGAGTCACTACCCGTTCATTGCCGTGCTGAATGGATTCTGGATGACTACTTTCGATATTACTGAAAGTAATAAAATTAGGCAATAACCCACCATCAAAATTTTCAACCGGAAAATATTTTTGATTGGTTTGCATCGTAGTAATCAACACTTCAGCCGGTAAAGCTAAAAACCGTGGATCAAAACAACCAGTAATAGGCACCGGCCATTCATTTAAAGCAGCAATTTCTTCCAATAAATCAGTTTCAATATGGGCAACACCCTTCACTGCAGCCGCGGCTTTTTGTGCTGCGTCTCTGATCAATGATTTCCTTTGTTCAATATCAACAATAACCTTGCCTTGATTAAATAAAATGTCTTGATAGTTTTCAGGCGCAGTTATCGTCAACTTTTGTGGTGCGTGAAAACGATGTCCCAGAGTTGAATTACCGGTCTGTAAACCCAAGATTTCTGTATTGATCACCGTATTACCATAAAGCAGAACGGCCCAATGAACGGGCCTGACAAATTCCGTATTAAAACTGCCCCAACGCATCCTTTTAGCGATGGGTAAACCGGCAATGCTCTGCCTGATAATATCAGGAATTAAATTTTCTGTTGCTTGGCCTTTAACGACTTGACTAAAGGCAAGCCATTCGCCTTTATCTGTTTTTAAACGATCCAGTTTTTCAAAATCAGTACCGCAACTCGTCGCAAAACTTAAAGCTGCTTTGCTAGGGACGCCATCCGCTGAAAAAGCCGCCTGAATCGCAGGCCCACGTTTTTCAACTGTTTTGTCAGGTTGAGCTGTTGATAGGTTTTCAATAAAAACTGCCAATCGCCTGGGTGTGGCATAAGCTTTTGCACTAGTAAAAGGAATATCTGCAATTTGCAATCCCTGAACAATTCCATCCAGCAATGCATTGCTTAATCTGACCAATGTTTTGGGCGGTAACTCTTCTGAACCTAATTCAAAAAGTAAATGTTTACTTGTTGTCATTTTATGCTCCTTGCTCTGTCAACATTGGAAATCCAAGCGATTCGCGGCGGGCATAATAAGCTTCAGCAACGGCTCTGGATAAGGCTCGAACTCTTAAAATGTAACGTTGGCGCTCGGTTACCGAAATCGCATGACGTGCATCCAGCAAGTTAAACGTATGTGACGCTTTTAATACCATCTCATATGCAGGCAACGGTAAATTGAGCTCAATCAATTTTTGGCATTCCTGCTCATAGGTATTAAAACACTGAAACATAAAATCGACGTTGGCATGGTCAAAATTATAAGCCGACATTTCGACTTCATTTTGATGAAACACATCGCCATAAGTGACAGTGCCCAAAGGACCCTTAGTCCACACTAAATCATAAACACTTTTAACGCCCTGCAAATACATGGCAATACGCTCAAGACCATAAGTAATCTCGCCACTAACAGGCCTACATTCCAACCCGCCCACTTGCTGAAAATAAGTAAACTGAGTCACTTCCATGCCATTTAACCAGACTTCCCAACCCAGTCCCCAAGCACCCAAAGTAGGTGATTCCCAATTATCTTCTACAAATCGAATATCATGCTCAAGTAAATCCAGACCTAAATAACGTAAAGATCCCAGATAAAGTTCCTGAATATTATCGGGTGATGGCTTTAAAAGCACCTGGAATTGGTAATAATGCTGCAGACGATTTGGATTTTCTCCAAAGCGGCCGTCAGTGGGGCGCCGTGAAGGCTGGACATAAGCAACATTCCAAGGCTCGGGACCTATTGCACGTAAAAAAGTGGCGGGATGAAAAGTCCCCGCACCTACCTCCTGATCCAAAGGCTGTAATAAAATACAACCCTGACTTGACCAATAGTCTTGTAACGCCAGGATAAGTCCCTGAAAAGTTGATGAATCGTTGTTTCTATTCGACACGGTGTCTACACGTTAGGCAGTAAAAAGTGTCTAATTATAGCGTAAATATGTTTTTGTAGTATGGTTTGGAATCAGGCAAAAAAAGATGGTTTCTTGAACCTAAAGAGACTTAAATCAGTACTATTCAAAATTATCAATATATCACACAGAATTTATTTACAATAATACCCCTGATTAGACCCTTGATTTAAAGACAGCAATTATGAATAAAAACAACATCCCAAGAATTAAAGGCTATAAACAACTAAAAAAATTACGCACTGCCCTGGCAATTTCTCAAGGTGTAAAGCTTTTATCAACTTTGCAACAAGAAGCAGAAGGCACTGTCTCACATGACCAAACGAAGCGCGTTACTTACTTAACGGAGCTTTTTTCACGGATTCACCGTGAAATGTTTCAGGACTGGAAAGAACAACCGACAGTTTGTCATCGCCCAGGATCCATGACGGACCCCGAAAAAAGAAAAGAATTTCGTGAAGCTATAGAGCGCTTGGTCTTAGACGGAGACGATAATAATGAAACTGCTATTTTTGATAATAATGGTTTTGTTATAAGCACTGAAAACATCGCAGAAAGGCTGGCCAGTTTTTACCAAAAAATGCGTTGCGTAAGACCCTTTTACTATGGGAACCGCTTAACGCTTGATTTCTTTATAACCATGCTTGGCAAATTACCGGCAATCAAAAGCGTTTATGAACAAAGCATAGACTTTAGACGAATTAATGTCTGTGATGCAGTTGCCCTTCATAATCCTCATAGTACACTGAGAGAAATTACCCTTGCCTTTGAACACGCACTTAACCCTACTTTTTGTAAAAGCTTGCAAAACAAAGCCAATGCTTATGGTAAGTGGCCGGAAAACAAGAAGTTTGTATACGGAATACCTTTTTTGTCGCATACAACGTCAACGGGCATAGAATGTCTGGTTTCTGTTAATGGCGGCCTGGTGCCTATGGCCAACATCACCAATGAATTATTCATAGCCGGAAAACATTTAGCCGATTATCCACTTTGCGCTGCTCAAAATATGATTGGCTATTTACCGGGAACAGAAGAATTACGAAGTGCCGGAAAAAATGAAATTGATGGTATCAGCTTAGGTGAAGATGGCTCAGCCCCCCTGTTCTGTCTTGATATTAATATGCTAACGGGACTACGTTCGCCTGGTCATACGGAAGTCGTACAACTGCTTAAGCAATGTGAAGGTGATAAAGCGCTAATTTTTGATCTGGTTAATAACGAAGGTCTAAAAGAACGATTGCTGATCGCTGCAAGTGGAGACAACCGATTAGAACGAGCGGTTGAAATTGCCTATGAGCGACTGAGTAAAATTATATCCAACCTTGATAAAGCAAAAGAGGCTGTGTTTGAAGGAAAAACACCTGTTGTAAACCCACAATTATTTATGTCAATGGGTGGTGCGGGTTCCGGCAAATCAGCAGTCGAAGAAATTGCAGAAGCCAACTGTGGCGATAATTTTGTTATTGCTTCACTTGATGAATTTAGAAAACAAAGTGATCTTTACAAAGTACTAACTGCGGCAGGTCATCATAGTGATGATTATGTTTACGTTGAACCCTTTGCAAACCGCTTACGTGATTCAGTGGCCGATTACGCAAAATTATATCAATTCAATATACTTTATGATGGCACAGGCATCCCCTATCAGCCTCGTTACTCAAACATAGTCAATCAATTCAAGGCTCACGGATTTTATACCCAAATAACAGCTGTAGATGCTTTTATTATTAAACCGGAAGGTCGTGAAAATGAATTAATTAGATCCAGTGTTATCAACAGCGTAAAAGAACGCTTCGAAACAGCTGGCCGTGCGTTGCCTTGGGTCGTTACAGTAGACAAACACATTCGAGCACCCAGATCATTCTTGAATGCCTTAGAACATGACATGCTGGATAAAATATCATTATTTGCTAACGATGGCGAAAAAGATCAACACTACTTGGTTGCAGAGAGTTTTTCTTTTTCTGACCAAGAAGTACGGGCGCTCCAAAATCACCAGCTCTCCGGCACTTTGATGACCTATTTAAAAACACTCATCAGAACCCGTGAAGACTCTGTTTTAAAAAACTTAACCTGGGATGATGAGAATAAGCTTGAGTCGCTTATTAACAAAAATGCAGCGTTTTATGAGGATAATGTGGCTTACCAAATTTATCAGAGTAAAAATAATAATCGCGTACTGC
>Ga0265593_1001087_pt1 | contig 13151 bp, 13 predicted proteins | sample saktaG_8_FD_190136 | JGI IMG/M metagenome (GOLD analysis project Ga0265593, IMG submission 190136) | Saline water microbial communities from Sakinaw Lake, British Columbia, Canada - sak_2011_5_24_36m | ecosystem: Environmental > Aquatic > Non-marine Saline and Alkaline > Saline ...
TACTGGAAACCACACCCGTGCCGACTGCGGTTAATCACTATCTGTTACAGAATCACAGTCACAGTCACCAGTTTATTTTGCGGGATGTATTAGCAGGTAAAAGTGGGGTCGTGGCGTGCGATACCGTAGGTAATGCGACGGCGGTGAAAAAGTATCTCAGAGATAATGGCGTGAATCAAAAAATAGACATCAATCGAATCCTGTTGGCGACTGGTGAAAACAATGGCGAAACGGACGTAACGGAGTTCATTGAAAACCCGAACGATAACGCCTATCGCTGGGATGTAGTGATTCATTCGCCCATTATTCGCAGCGGTACGTCTATTGAATATGCTGATTATGAATTTTCTTATTTACTTTATGACGGCATCATTAGCACGGGTGACGCAATGCAAATGTGGGGACGTTGTCGAGCGGCAAAAGATAGATATGTTTCATTCGGTACGCGCATTGATAGAACTCGTATCACGGATGCTAACTTATTGATGCAACATGAAATCGATGAAATTACTTATGAACTAGACCAAAAAGGATTGACGCTTCCTGGTGGTATTCAGCGTGATGAATTAGCTAGATTACGCCATGAATTTACCGCACAGAAAAACGCGGATTTAAACGACTTCAAAAATAACTTCTTATTTCAGTGTGAACTCAGTGGACGGGAAATCATCCGTTTGGAATCTGATACGAAAATTGATACCAAGCTAACGGCTGAAGTAAAAGCGCAACGTTGTGAAGATAGATTTACCGCTGAAGTTTTAACACCAACTCGATACAAATATATCAAACAAGCGAATCGTCGCACCCAAGCTGAAACCGATGCTATGAAACGCTTTGAAGTCGTCGCAATGGCGTATGGTGATAATGCCGAAGTTGACAGCGTGATTACCGTTGACGATTGTATCAATGAAATTAACGGCATTCTTAAACCGTTATTGGCGTATGAATCTCTCACCACCGACACGAAAACATTAAAAACTCTCGATAAAGCGGACAAAGAAAACGATTGTTTCAAAGTTTCGCGGGTTGAATTACAAAAAGCCTTAAACGATATTCTGAAACCGTTGACCGTCGCAAGTGAAAGCAGTGGTATCGATAAGAAGGTTTTCAACAAAGCGTGCAACAAACTGGAAAAACACGCGGTCATTTTAGCCGCAGCGGGATTAGGGAATTTCAAGAAAATAAATCGGATTCGAGCTGGTGCAACCGTGGGTAATTTCCTCCGAAAAATCGGACTTGAAACCAACCAATTAACGGCGCAAACTGGCGTGAGAATTTATCAGGTAAAAGTGAATGCCCGAATAGCTCGCTACGCCTTGAATCGTAAAGGAAGTGATGTGCCAGAACTCGGTGCTGCAACAACCGTTTTTAGTGCCGTAACGGAGGTTTTTTTATCTTAAAATAATCGCCACTAAGGCACTACGGAAAACATAAATTCTTTCCGATAAACAGGCTTTGTTGTCACGGTTCAAAGAGTTGATTGGTCGCTCTATAGCCTATGGACTGCACACTTTGAACCTGTGGGGAATTGCCTCAACCTCGGCGATCAAACTTAAACGTAGCGATTTTAATCTTATTCGCTACAATCAAACGATTAACTTACGCAAACTACTATTTAACATGGCACTCAAGAAATCAGAGCTTTACTCATCACTTTGGAAATCCTGCGACGAATTACGCGGTGGAATGGATACCAGCCAATACAAAGATTACGTCTTAGTTTTGTTGTTCATGAAATACGTTTCGGATAAATACGCTGGCGGTACCGAAGGGCTGATTGACGTACCCGAAGGCGGTGGTTTCGCAGATATGATTGCCGCAAAAGGTGACAAAGAAATCGGCGATAAACTGAATAAAATCATTAACAAACTGGCAGACGCTAACGATGAACTCAAGGGCGCAATTAACGTTATTGACTTCAATGACAGCTCCAAGCTCGGTGACGGGAAGGAAATGATTGACCGCCTCACCAAACTCGTTGGAATCTTTGAAGGATTAGATTTTGGACGGAATAGAACCGAAGGCGACGATTTATTAGGCGATGCGTTTGAATACTTGATGCGTCATTTCGCCAGTGAGTCTGGCAAAAGCAAAGGGCAGTTTTATACACCTGCGGAAGTGTCACGTATTATCTCGATGGTTATTGAGTTGGACAAAGCCAACGATACTGACCAAAGCATCTACGACCCAACGTGCGGTTGCGGTTCGGGTTCGTTATTGCTGAAAGTGCATGACGAAGCACGTCATCAAACAAATTTAGAATTAGCGTTGTATGGTCAAGAAATGGATAACGCTACATCCGCATTGGCTCGCATGAACATGGTTTTGCATGATTGTCCAACCGCTGAAATCTGGCAAGCCAACACTTTAGCCAGTCCCCATTTCAAAAGTGATAAAAATCCAAATGAATTAAAGACCTTTGACTTCGTGGTTGCTAATCCCCCGTTCTCAACAAAAGCATGGACGAATGGATTGAATCCTTCCGAAGATATTTTTGGACGGTTTGAATATGGCGTGCCTCCTGAGAAGAATGGCGATTATGCGTTTCTGTTGCACATTCTCAAAAGTCTAAAACAAACTGGCAAAGGTGCAGTCATTCTGCCGCATGGTGTGTTATTTCGTGGCAATGCTGAAGGTGAAATCCGTAAGCGTTTAATCAAACAAGGCTACGTCAAAGGGATAATTGGCTTACCTGCTAACTTGTTCTACGGCACAGGCATTCCCGCTTGCATCATTGTGATGGACAAAGAAAATGCAATCGATCGTAAAGGTATTTTCATGGTCGATGCCAGCAAAGGATTCATTAAAGACGGCAACAAGAATCGCCTTCGCGCTCAAGACATTCACAAAATCGTTGATACGTTCACCAAACAAATCGAACTGGCAAAGTATTCGCGCATGGTTGCCGTTGCTGAAATTGAAGCCAATGATTTCAACTTGAATCTTCCGCGCTACATCGACAGCAGTGAAGTCGAGGATTTACAAGATATTGACGCGCATTTGAACGGTGGCATTCCTGATGCCGATATTGATGCGTTGGCGAATTATTGGGATGTTTTCCCTGACGTGCGCGGCGAGTTGTTCACCGTTGCCAACCGCGCTAATTACAATCTGCTTAACGTTGAAGCGGCTCAAATCAAAACCGCTATTTTCAATCATTCTGAATTTACTACGTTTAATCAATCCGTTACCGATTTGTTTGCAACGTGGCAATCGTCAAACGTTGACCGGTTGACTAGCATCAAACAAGGCGACCGTGCCAAATTACTCATCGATAATTTATCGGAAAATCTGCTCGAAACCTTTCATGACGTGGCATTGATTGACCCGTATGACGTGTATCAGCATCTCATGGATTATTGGGCTGAAACCATGCAGGACGATGTTTATATGCTATTGAGTGACGGGTGGATTGCCAACAGTGATTTGATTCCGAAAGCGTTAATCATTGCGCGTTATTTTGCCGCCGAACAAACTGCCGTCGAAAAGTTAGAAATGGAACGGGATGACATTAGCCGTCAAATGGAAGAGTTGGACGAAGAACACGGCGGCGAAGAAGGTTTGTTAGTCGATGCCAAAAACGACAAAGGCAAACTCAGCAGCAAAAGTATCAAAGAGCGATTGAAAGGGATTAAAAACGATTCGGATGCCGTGGAAGAATTAACGTTATTGGAACGTTATGTTTTGTTAATCGAAAAAGAATCGACCGCCAACAAGAAAATCAAAGACGCGCAAAAAGCCCTCGACCTCAAAGTTTTTGCAAAATACAGCGTGCTTTCCGAAGACGAAATTAAGACGTTGGTGGTGCATGACAAATGGTTGGCGGTTTTATCCGCAAGCGTACAAAGTGAACTCAGTCGGGTCAGTCAAGCTCTTACGGGACGCATTAAACAACTCGCCGACCGTTACGCAATACCGTTGCCGCAACTGATTCGTAATGTTGAAAGTCTAAGCTCGCGTGTTGATGAACATTTGGCGAAAATGGGTTTTGTCTTGAACACGGGAGAAAAATCATGTTAATCACGTTAGATTTGCCGCAAGATTTAGGAATGCGTTTGTATCCTTTCAAACAGCAATTGCCGCGATTGTTGGAATTGGGTTTAAAAGAATTGTGCTTGGTTCGACTAAAAAAACCGACCGATGCAAACTTTCAGAGCCTCAATGACATTTTGGAATTCTTGGCAAAACTACCGAGCGCGGAAGAAATCATCGCGTTACGTCCTGCCGAATCGTTACAAAATGAAATGAATGATTTGCTCGAAAAGCAACGCTCGCAGGGTTTAACGCCTGACGAGGAACAACAATGGCAGCAATACGAATACTTAGAACATTTGGTGCGAACCGCCAAAGGTAATGCGTTGTTAAAACTGAAAGCACAGCAATGAGCCGCACTTACATTTCTGTCGCACTTCGCCAGCTTGTCGATGAACGCGCTCAAAACTGTTGCGAGTATTGTTTGATTCCAGAAATGGCGGTTTTGTTCGTCCATCAAGTTGACCATATCATCGCTGAAAAACATGGCGGTTCTACCGATGCTGAAAATTTGGCGTTGGCGTGTGTGATTTGCAACAAGTACAAAGGCAGCGACATCGCGTCGATTGATGTTGAAACCGATGAAGTCGTCAGACTTTATCATCCGCGCCGCGATGTTTGGCATGAGCATTTTGTTTTGTCAGATACGAAAATTCAGCCGCTTAGTGCTGTTGGACGTGTGACAGCGAATTTGTTGCAATTGAATCGAACCGAGCGAATTGCAGAACGAAAATTATTGATAGATGCTGGCGTAATTAACGAGATGAAATCATGAACATCAAAACAGGCTACAAACAAACCGAAATCGGCGTAATTCCTGAAGATTGGGTAATAAGAGAAGTTAGGGACATTGTTGAAAAAAATAGAATTTCATCGGGCATTTACAAGGATAAAAATTTATATGGACAAGGCTCGAAAATAATAAAGCTGGGGGATGTGTTTGGAAATGATTTATTCATTCCAGAACTTGCTCAAAAGGTTCAGCTCACCAAGAAAGAATTGATTGCATATCAAGTAAAGGTGGGGGATATTTTTATAGCATTGGCATCTGTGAAGTTGGAAGGTGTTGGCAAAGTTATGTTGGTTAATTCGTTAGATGAAGAAACTGCATACGACCATAATGTTGCTTTAATTCGAGTGATTGATGACATTGATGCGGAGTACATTTGCGATTTATTCAAGGCAAATACTGTAAGAAATCAAATAGCAAACAAAGCAACCCAAGTAGGAACAACGTTTTTAAAATCTAGCACTATTTTAGATTTTCAAATTCCTATTCCCCCACTCCCAGAACAAACTGCCATCGCCGCCGCGTTATCTGACGTAGATGCGTTAATGGGCGAATTGGATAAACTCATCGCCAAAAAGCGCGACATCAAACAAGCCACCATGCAACAGCTTTTGACAGGCAAAAAACGCTTGGCTGGATTTAGTGGGGAGTGGGAGGTTAAGCGGTTGGGGGATGTTGCAGAAATAGACCCTGAAAACTTGAATAGTTCAACGTCGCCTGAATATGAATTTAGATACATTTCTCTTGAAGATGTTGATTCGGGAACATTAACAAACACAACCGAAATGCAATTTAAAAATGCACCATCAAGAGCAAGAAGAAAAATAAGAAAATTTGATGTTTTGGTTTCAACTGTACGTCCAAATCTTCAATCACATTTGATAATTCAAAACGAAGTCACTGATTGGGTTTGCTCAACTGGCTTTTCCGTTGTTAGATGTAAAAACGCCAACGCCGCTTATATTTTCAATCATCTTTTTGCATCAACAATCAACAGCCAAATAGATACGTTGATTACAGGTTCAAATTACCCTGCAATCAATAGTTCCGATGTTAAAAACTTATTGATTCAAATGCCGCCAACAATCGAAGAACAAACCGCCATTGCAACCATTCTCAGCGACATGGACGCAGAAATCAGCCAACTTGAAGCCCGCCGCGCCAAAACCGCACAGCTCAAACATGGCATGATGCAGGAATTATTGACGGGGCGAATTCGCCTAACTATTCAGGAGATTTGAGTATGCCAATTATTAGCCGATTTCTTGGAATTATCATCACAATGTATTGGCAAGACCATTCGCCGCCACATTTCCACGCAAAATACGGCGAATATAAAATCACAGTCGATATTCAAACGGGCGTTATTGAAGGTAAGTTTCCGAAACGCGCATTAAAACACGTTTTGGAATGGTACGAATTACACAAAGAAGAATTGCTTAAAGATTGGGAACTTTGTCAAAAAAGTGAGATGCCAGACACGATTGAACCTTTGGAGTAATTGCGATGTTATTGCACGTTACACAAGCCTTTTATTTAAAAGATTATCAAATTGAAGTCGTTTTTAATGATGGTAAAAAAGGCATTGCAGATTTAAGTGAATCACTCAATGGCAAAGTATTTGAACCACTTAAAAATCTTGAAGCCTTTAAATCATTCACCGTTGATGAAGAATTAGAAACGATTGTTTGGACAAACGGCGCGGATTTAGCTCCCGAATATATTTATTTTCAAGCCTTCAAAAACGAGCCTGAATTACAAGTGCAGTTTAAAAAATGGGGATATGTTAAGTCATGAGCAACATCGGACAACCCGAACGCACTACACAAAACCGCGTCGTTAAACTCTTTCGTGACCAATTAGGCTACGATTATTTGGGGGATTTGCGGGATGAAAATAACAGCAACCTCAAACCCGAATTATTGACGGCGTGGCTAACGAAACAAAACATTGATAACACGCTCATCAATCGCGTTTTGCACGATTTCACCAAGACCGCAACCGATACCAGCAAAAGCCTCTACGATAGAAACCACGCGGTTTATGATGTGCTGCGTTATGGCATCAAAGTCAAACCTGATGCGAGTGAGAACACCGCCACGATTTGGCTGATTGATTGGAAAAACCCGCAGAACAATCATTTTGCCATTGCCGAAGAAGTCACGGTGAAAGGTGCGAACCCAAAAGCGAACACCAAATGCCCTGACGTAGTTATCTACGTCAACGGAATTGCATTTGGAATTTTGGAATTGAAACGGGCAAAAGTGTCGGTCAGTGAAGGGATTCGCCAAAACCTTGATAATCAAACAAAGGATTTCATTGAGCCATTTTTCTCAACGATGCAGTTGGTGATGGCTGGCAATGACAGCGAAGGCTTGCGTTATGGTTCTATCGGTACACCTGAAACGTATTATTTGAAATGGACAGAAGGCGAAGAGTCGCACGACCTTGATTTACATTTATCGCAACTGTGTGAAAAGAATCGCTTTCTGGAATTGATTCACGACTTTACGGTTTTCGATGCGGGAACTAAAAAGCTCTGCCGCCACAATCAGTATTTTGGTGTGAAAGCGGCTCAAGCGTGCATGGTTAAACGAGAAGGCGGGATTATCTGGCACACGCAAGGCAGCGGTAAATCATTGACGATGGTGTGGTTAGCAAAATGGATACGCGAGAATCGAACCGGCGCACGGGTTTTAATCATCACCGACCGAACCGAATTAGACCAACAAATTGAAACGGTTTTTGGTGGCGTGAACGAAACGATTTATCGCACGACAAATGGGGCTGATTTAATCGACACGCTCAACGGCACAACTGAAAATCTCATCTGTTCATTGGTGCATAAATTCAGCAACAAACTTAACAGTGAAGAACCAGAAGACGGCGAAGGTGCAAAAGCATTGATTCAACTTTTGAGCAAACTCCCTGAGAACTTCAAAGCGAAAGGCGACCTTCATGTGTTTGTCGATGAATGCCATCGTACCCAATCGGGTGATATGCACAAAGCCATGAAAGCCATTTTACCCAATGCCATATTCGTGGGTTTCACGGGAACGCCGTTGCTCAAATCCGATAAGCAACGCAGTGTTGAAGTGTTTGGGCGTTACATTCACACTTACAAATTCGACCAAGCGGTGCGTGAAGGCGTGGTGTTGGATTTGCGTTATGAAGCGCGTGACATAGACCAACAATTGACGGATAACGTCAAAGTGGATTTGTGGTTTGAAGCTAAGACGAAGGGATTGTCTGACGTAGCGAAATCAAGACTTAAACAGAAATGGGGAACGATGCAGCGCGTGTTGTCGAGCAAAAGCCGATTAGAGAAAATCGTGACGGATATTGTTTTCGACATGAACACCAAAGCCCGATTGATGGATGGACACGGGAACGCGATGTTGGTGGCGGGTAGTATTTACGAAGCCTGTAAGTTTTACGAGTTATTCTCGAATACCGAACTCAAAGGAAAATGCGCGGTTGTCACCAGTTACACGCCCAGCGTGTCGGACATCAAAGGTGAAACCACAGGCACGGGTGAAACTGACAACGTGGTGAAATATCGCATCTATCGACAAATGCTGGCAGATTGGTTTGATGCCCCTGCTGAAAAATGTATCGGACGTATTGAAGAGTTTGAAAAAGAAGTTAAAAAACAATTCATTAAATCACCCGCGCAAATGAAGTTGATAATTGTGGTCGATAAGCTCCTGACGGGCTTTGATGCACCCTCGGCGACTTACTTGTATATCGACAAACAAATGCGTGACCACGGACTATTTCAAGCAATCTGTCGGGTGAATCGATTAGATGGTGAAAGCAAACGTTACGGCTATATTGTTGACTACAAAGACTTATTTAAAAATATCGCGGGTGCAGTCACCGATTATACCAGTGGCGCATTGGATGGCTTTGATGCTGATGACGTAAAAGGATTGCTGGAAAATAGATTGGAAAAAGCGAAAAAAGATTTAGAGGATGCCCGTGAGGCGGTCAAAGCCTTATGTGAACCCGTGTTAAATCCCAAAGAAGCATTGGATTACTTTCATTATTTTTGTGCTGAAGAATCAGGCAATGCCACACAGCTTAAAGACAATGAACCCAACCGATTGAAACTCTATAAATTTACAGCCGCGTTGATTCGGGCTTATGCCAATATCGTTAGTGAGTTAGCCGAGGCAGGATATAACAGCAAAGACATCGCAAAGATTAAGTTCGAGGCAAAGTATTACAGCGACATTAGCGAAGAAGTAAAACGTAACAGTGGCGATTACATTGACTTGAAAGCCTATGAACCCGATATGCGCTTTCTGATTGACACTTACATCAATGCTGAAAATAGTAAATCCATTTCAACATTGGGCAATCAAAGTTTAGTTGAATTATTGGTTGAACAAGGTGCAGGAGCGATTGATACACTTTCTGAAACCGTTAGAAAGAACGAAACTGCTGTTGCAGAAACGATTGAGAATAATGTCCGCCGCTTGATTGTCGATGAATCGCCGATTGATCCCGCGTATTACGAAAAGATTTCTGAACTGTTGGATAAGTTAATTGAACAACGACGGAAAGGTGGTTTGGAATATCAAACGTATTTAGCAAAGATAATTGAATTAGCCACGCAAGCCAGTACCCGAACCAAGTCTAATGATATTCCCGACAGCATTAAAACGTCTGCACAACTTGCACTTTATAACAATCTTGGTAGTGATGAAGAATTGGCGTTAAAGGTTAATGCTGCGATATTATCAAGTAAGCAAAACGGTTGGCGCGATAATTCAACGAAGATTAGAAAAATACGCATCGCCATTAAACCGTTAATAGGTGATGACGATAAGACAGACCAGATTTTAGAATTAGCTAAAAAACAAAATGACTATTGAAACGCAGCATCTAAACATTGGCGGTATCGATGTTGAGCTGGTGCGGAAACCGATAAAGAACATTCATTTCGGTGTCTATCCGCCCGATGGTAGGGTTCGTATTGCTGTGCCATTAACGGTTAATAATGAAGCGGCTCGTTTGGCAATCATTGACAAATTAGGATGGATTAAACGTCAGCGTAATAAGTTTGAACAACAGCCTCGTCAATCCAGACGTGAAATGGTTAGCGGTGAAAGCCATTACTTTCTTGGACAGCGTTATTTGTTATTTGTTATTGAACACAATGCACCGCCTAGAATTACGATGCACGGCATTAACCATATTGATTTCTATATCCGTCCGAATACCTCAATAGAAAAACGTGAAGTTATTTTAGAAACTTGGTATCGCGAACAACTTAAAGAAATCATTCCGCCTCTTATTGATAAATGGCAATTGCGATTAGGTGTTGAAATCAGCGAATGGCGCATTAAAAAAATGAAAACGAAATGGGGAACGTGCAATGTCACAAAGAAACGTATCTGGCTGAATCTTGAATTGGTAAAGAAGCCGATGGAATGCGTTGAATATGTGGTTCTACATGAACTCGTTCACTTAATAGAACCTTCACACAATGCACGTTTCAAATCAATTTTGGACATTCATCAATCGAAATGGCGCGAACATCGAAAGCTATTGAATAGCATTTTACTGTAATCCAGATTCATTATTTGTACTGAAGTGATTGGAGTATTGGATATAAAAAGCGGCTTAGAAGTTTTGGTACGATCAATATCTAAACGGACGTAAAGAAAACTACACTATGCTCGAAAAGTAAATACACAGTCGCCTCCGAATTGAAACATAGAAATGTAATTTAATATCTAGAATATTACATTGTTAGTAACCACGCGTCACAAAAGCCTTTCATTTCCTATCCTCAAAATTTTATGTAATAATTAATGATTATTAACTACTTTTTATTACATTTATTATGTTCAATCCAACAGGCAGACCCAAACACACCACTGGTCAAGCAATCACTCTCACCGATAAAGAACTCAAACGAGCTGAATCTATTATCGCATCTGGTCATCATTCCATCCGAAACCAAACGTTGCTGACTTTATCATTCAAACTCGGCTTACGCATCAAAGAACTTGCCAGCCTTAACATCGAAGACGTTTATCAAGATGGTAAAATCAAACCCACTCTGCACTTGACCAGTGACATGACCAAAGGCGCAAAGCACCGTGACATCGCGCTCACTAATCCAAAAGTCATCGCAGACCTGCTCGGATTGATTAAACAACGTCAAGCTGAAGATATTATTTTCACGCCCACTGCTCCCCTGTTCAAATCTCAGAAAGGTTCACGTTTTAGCCCTAATGCGTTATCACGAGTGTTGAAGGATATTTATGTTGCCGCTGGTTTAGATGAAGCCAGTTCCCATTCAGGTAGACGCACCTTGATTACCAAACTCGCGGAATCCAACATCGACATCAATTCCATTCGCCAAATCGCAGGGCATACGAGCCTCAACACTACCATGCGTTACATTCAATCCAATCCCAACAAGCTCGCTGATATTTTACGAAACTGTTGATTACACTTTAATATATAGGCGGCGAGTTGTCGGATAAGCTGTGACTGTTACCAGCCACGACGCGAGTCGGACAAAGTAATTGTCGCCAAACACTTTTAACTCCAAACTGAGTACGCTGGAATCATTGCTGATTTATGCGGTCTTCAGATTAAAATGGCTAAGTTGAAATGCCATAAATAAAAACCATAAAAATAATTTAATTTAAACACTCTATTTTCGCGCCATCAAACAACTAATTGTTTTTAATATAAAAATAAATGTTGGCATAGTTTATACTCCGCACTAATTACCAATAATTAAAAATAGAAAATAATGGCAAAATCGCTACAGGGGGTATTATTAGCGGAGAGGATTTGTAGACGGGGTTTTAACTAATTTTACGGCAAGTTGGATTGACTAATGGTCAACATGAAATCCGTCTAATCGTTTAATACCAATAAACTTGTGTTCAGGTGAAAACGTCATCTCAAAATAGCCATGAATTCCAGCATGGGTAAGAAAGGGTTTGATATGTTGTGCAGGAAATTGAATCACTTGTCCATCATCAGTACGGGTAGTAACATTTTTAGCTATGCCTTGATAGACCTGCAAAAACTGTTCTGGAGATAAAGACAGTTTGAAACGGATGATTTGATGGTTTTTCATATCTAGGATTCAGTCAGTGAAAGTATGTTTCCGTTTGCCAACAATCTCACCTGATTCAACTACCTTAATAATCACACTGATTTTAGTAACCCCTGTAATTTCACGAATAGCCTGTTCTAATTCTTCGATTGAACTGTCCATAACAGCATTGGCATTATCAACGCTAATCCGTAAGGTCAGCCGCTTAGAAGTCTTGTTAAATGTTTTAACACTGCAACGGGAAGCTATTCTTAGAAATGGTGGGCAAATTTGAATATCTATCGAATACCGTTTACTTCCTCACTCGACTTGTTCATCACCATAATTAAAAGGTCGGCAATTTCTTCGGCATATTTGAATAACTGCATCTTTTCATTATGAAATAAATGTATTCCAAGACCTTTGCTTAACATGACTTCAAATTGATTTGTAATCAATATATTGCCGTCTATAATGGTATCGCTCACACTGAGTTCTCGATAACGTGTAAGTGTTTTACAACATTCGTGTGCCAGTGGGGTTAGTTTAATCGCTATGTCTGGATACATATCTTCGGCAATCGATTCATTCAACACAAAGTCAATGCCATAAGGGAGCAATTCAAAACGATACAAAAAATAGATACATCATTGCCAGCCAAGTTTTTCAAATATACTCTTTCGTCGGCTGCTTCATAAATTCCTTCAATTGCTTTAGGTTCCGAATTGACAACAGGTCGGGTATCAAAGGAGATATTGATTTCAATCTGTGGGTCTAGTTTTCCTAAAATAATAATGAGGCGATCTAAAGTGAACCGTTTTAATTTGGCATTGCGAATCCGAGAAAATTCAGTATGTGAAATAGCTGTTAATCTCTCGGTATCACGAGTGGAGAGTTTTTTACTATCCATAATTTGAATAATCTTTGAGCAAACCACAGCACGAGCGTGTTCTAATCCAGCATCGCAATGACTATCCGTACTTTTAATCAATTTAAAATCGTTATTCTTTTTTTCGTGTGAAGTTGTAATTCCAGTTTTGGGATATGTTGACATATTTGTCAGAGGATTGCGATTTGAAGTTATTGACAAATTTGTCAAAGAATACAAAAAGGAATAATCGCTATACCAAACTAACGTTCGTTAAATTGGTACTCTCAAGAATTCCCTTTCAAAATTTCATAATGCGGCTTACAGAACCAAAACATGTACTCGAAACTGGTCTACTTTTTCATAATACCATTTCAGAATTTATAATTGAG
>Ga0265593_1001088_pt1 | contig 13147 bp, 10 predicted proteins | sample saktaG_8_FD_190136 | JGI IMG/M metagenome (GOLD analysis project Ga0265593, IMG submission 190136) | Saline water microbial communities from Sakinaw Lake, British Columbia, Canada - sak_2011_5_24_36m | ecosystem: Environmental > Aquatic > Non-marine Saline and Alkaline > Saline ...
AAGAATTAGAAGCTCAAGGGATAAAGTTTAACTCAACTCATTTAGCCTATCAGTCAAGACTTGGGCCAATGGAATGGCTTAGACCTTATATGAGTGACAAACTTACTGAATTTAAAGATAGAAAAGTCCTTATTTATCCATTGTCGTTTACAGTTGATAACTCCGAAACTGAGTGCGAACTTGATATTGAATATAGAGAATTGGCCGATGAGGTTGGTGTTGCTGATTATAGAGTCGCAAAAGCTCCAAACCATCATCCGTATTTTATGGAGATGATCACAAATATGTGGCAAGAGTCACTAAAGAACTAATATGCAAATACGAGTATATTATGAAAATAATCCATTAAAGCCATGATCTCTAAAAACCCTTAAATAAAGGGCTTTTACACAAACTCTTATTTTTAAAAATCTAAATTATCTCATAAAAATAGGCACGGTTTTAGACTCCATTTACAACAAAAATTTCTCATTTTTTCTTTCATGCTTTTTAGCTTATCTTTGTCTATCTTTTTTGTCAACTTATTTGTATTCCCCATAAAATAGAGTTATCCTAGTTATCTGACGTATCTTAATGAATTTTGATAATAAAATCCAGAAAAACATATACTTTTTTCTAGAAAAATATTTTCTAGAAAAATATTTTCTAGAAATAGCTATTGTATCCCATAAAATAGGCTTCTATTTACTATTGATTTTTTAGATGGGGTATTTAAATTCTCCAAAATTATGAATACCTATAAAGATATTTATAAAAGGAAGAAAACAATGAACGATATAAATCCAACAACAGGCTTACCGATGTCAGGTGGAGGAATTGATATAGGAGGTACACCTTATGGTAGTAGCTTAAATAGTTTTGATGATGAAGTAAGCGAATCTAGTGGAAGTAGCTACACAATTTTAGATAAATATTGGACTTGGAAAGTTGATGTGGTACTAATGCTGATTGCAATTGGAGTAAATGTTTATTTTTGGATATAAAATTGATTTTTATTCGATAAAAAATAACTATCGACATACGGCTAAGTGGTTCATCAAAATAGTTTTACTATACTATAAGATTAAATTTTAACAATACAATTAATCAATTATTTTCAAAAATTTAAAGGGCTTTAACTTCTGACTATAAATCATCAAGTTGGGCTCTATTTACAACAATAAAGAATATAAATTACAAGGAACTTGAACATGACAAGCACACAACAACGAGCCGAATTACAAAATCAAATTTGGAAAATCGCAAATGAAGTAAGAGGTAGTGTTGATGGATGGGATTTTAAGCAATATATTTTAGGTACTTTATTTTATAGATTTATTAGTGAAAACTTTGCCAATTACATTGAGGGTGGTGATGAGAGTGTAGACTATGCGACACTTCCTGATAGTGTGATTACTCCAGAGATTAAAGATGATGCTATCAAAACAAAAGGTTATTTCATCTATCCAAGCCAGTTGTTTGTAAATGTTGCTAAAAATGCAAATGAAAATCCAAATCTAAACACCGATTTAAAAGCTATATTTGACTCTATTGAAAGTTCCGCAAATGGGTATCCATCAGAGCAAGATATAAAAGGGTTATTCGCAGATTTTGACACTACAAGCAATAGACTAGGAAATACTGTAAAAGATAAAAACAGTCGTTTAAGCTCAGTTCTAAAAGGTGTAGCTGGACTTAACTTCGGTAAATTTGAAGAGAATCATATCGATTTATTTGGTGATGCTTATGAGTTTCTTATCTCAAACTATGCAGCAAATGCAGGTAAATCTGGAGGAGAGTTTTTTACTCCTCAAAGTGTTTCTAAACTTATCGCACAACTTGCGATGCATAAACAAGAGAAAGTAAATAAAATTTATGACCCTGCAGCTGGTTCTGGATCACTACTTTTACAAGCAAAAAAGCACTTTGATGCACACATAGTTGAAGATGGATTTTTTGGTCAAGAGATAAATCACACTACTTACAACCTTGCTCGTATGAATATGTTTTTGCATAATATCAACTATGATAAATTTAACATAGCTTTAGGCAATACTCTCATAGACCCACATTATGGAGATGATAAGCCATTTGATGCCATTGTCTCAAATCCTCCATATTCAGTAAATTGGATAGGAAGCGATGACCCAACACTTATCAATGATGATAGATTTGCACCCGCTGGAGTACTTGCACCAAAATCAAAAGCAGATTTTGCTTTTGTACTTCATTGTCTTAGCTACCTTTCACCAAAAGGTCGTGCGGCGATAGTTTGCTTCCCTGGTATTTTCTATCGTGGTGGAGCAGAAGCTAAGATAAGAAAATATTTAGTAGATGGCAACTATGTGGAGAGTGTAATTTCTCTTGCTCCAAATTTATTTTTTGGAACATCAATAGCGGTTAATATCTTAGTTTTATCAAAACATAAAACAGATAATAAAACACAATTTATAGATGCAAGTGAACTTTATAAAAAACAAACTAATAACAATATCTTAACTTATGAGGGTAAAGATAACCACATAGAACAAATTATGAAAGTGTTTGATAGTAAGGCTGATATTGAACACTTTACTAAATGTGTTGATAATGAAGTCATTGCAAATAATGACTATAACCTATCAGTTAGCTCGTATGTAGAAGCCAAAGACACAAGAGAAAAAGTAGATATAAAAGCTTTAAATGATGAGCTTAAAACAACTGTTTCAAAGATAGATAATCTTAGAAGTGAAATAGATAAAATCATTATGGAGATTGAAGCGTGAGTGATAAAATCTCTATAAAAGAACTTCTTGAGGGTGTAGAGGTTGAGTGGAAGAGTTTGGGAAGTGTTGCAGAGTATGAACAACCTACGAAATATTTGGTAAAAACAAAAAACTATAGCGATGATTTTACAACACCAGTTTTAACAGCAGGTAAAACTTTTATTCTTGGCTATACAGACGAAATAAAAGGAATTTATAAAGCATCAGAAACTCCAGTAATTATCTTTGATGATTTTACTACTGCTAATAAATGGGTAGATTTTGATTTTAAAGCTAAATCATCAGCTATGAAAATGATAACATCAAAAAATGAGTCAGAAGTTTTATTAAAATATATTTACTATTGGTTAAATACTCTACCAAATGAATTAATTGATGGAGATCATAAACGTCAATGGATTAGTAATTATTCAAACAAACTAATTCCAATCCCAGCACCAGAGGTGCAAAGTGAAATTGTCCGAATTTTGGACAATTTCACAGAGCTTACAGCAGAGCTTACAGCAGAGCTTCGTGCGAGACAAAAACAATATGAGTATTACAGAGATTTACTTTTGACTTTTCCAAAAAAACAAGTAGAGGCATAACATGGGAAGTACATTAAAACAAATTGCAGAGCAATTAAAAAACTCACAAAAAAAAGTGCAACTTATCTATGCGTTTAATGGTACTGGAAAAACTAGGCTATCAAAAGAGTTTAAGTGGTTGATTTCTCCAAAAAATGACGATGAGGAAAGTGAAGAAACTAGAGCAAAAATACTCTATTACAATGCTTTTACAGAGGATTTGTTTTCTTGGGACAATGACTTAGAAAATGATAGCGAACTAAAACTCAAGATTCAGCCGAACTCATTTACTCAATGGATACTGCAAGAGCAAGGGCAAGATCAAAATATTGTGACTAGTTTTCAGCGATTTAGTGGCAATAAATTAACACCAACTTTTAGTCCTGATTTTTCAGAGGTTAGCTTTTCTTTTGAAAGTGGAAATGATGATAATTTAACGAATGTTAAAATTTCAAAAGGGGAAGAGAGTAATTTTATTTGGAGTATTTTTTATACCTTGATAAAGCAAGTAATCAATGTACTGAATGACCAAGAAATAAGCTATAGAGAAACAGACCAATTTAATAATTTAGAGTATGTATTTATTGATGACCCCGTTAGCTCTTTGGATGAAAACCATTTGATTGAATTAGCTGTAAATTTATCACAATTGATAAAGTCTAGCAATTCAGATATAAAATTTATCTTATCTACTCATAATCCACTTTTTTACAATGTACTTTATAATGAACTTGGACTAAAAAGCAAAAAAGGTAGTTTTATGCTTATCAAAAATGATGATGGGACATTTGACTTAGAGGCAAAAGATGGAGACTCAAACAAAAGTTTTTCATATCATCTATATCTAAGAGATACAATTAAACATGCCATAGAACATAATGAAATAGCAAAATATCATTTTGTATTGCTTCGTAATTTATATGAAAAAACGGCAAATTTTCTTGGTTATGAGAAGTGGTCTGACCTTTTACCTGATGAGGATAGAGAAGCATACATAAGCCGTGTGATGAATTTTTATAGTCATAGTAGTTTATCGAGTGAGCAAATTGCAGAACCAACAGACCCAGAAAAACAAATGGTTAAATTTTTATTTAATTATCTAATTGATAACTCTAAATTTTGGAAACAGGTAGAAAATAATGAGTCTTGAAACTAAAACAATAGCCGAATCAAATAATTTTATCGTTTTAGATAAATATACTAAGATTGACCAAGAGGGTAGCTCGTATCAAAGTGAAGCTGATTTGGAAAATGAACTTATCAAAGATTTAGATGCTCAAGGTATCAAATTTGAGAGTGATATAAACACTCCTGAAAAGCTATTGGCAAATGTGAGAATGCAACTTCAAGAACTCAACCGTGTAGAGTTTAAAGATAGTGAATGGAATCGTTTTGTTGAGGAGTATCTGGATAAGCCAAGTGATAATATCATAGAAAAAACTCGTAAAATCCACGATAACTATATTTATGACTTTGTATTTGACGATGGTCGTATTAAAAATATTTATCTTCTTGATAAAAAGAATATTACTAGAAATAAAGTACAAGTAATCAAGCAATTTTCTCAAAAAGGAACACAAGCTAATCGTTATGATGTAACGATTTTAGTAAATGGTTTGCCTTTAGTTCAAATAGAACTCAAAAAAAGAGGTGTTGCTATCAGAGAAGCTTTCAATCAAGTGCATAGATACTCAAAAGAGAGTTTTAATACTGAAAACTCTCTTTATAAATACTTACAGATTTTTATCATCTCAAATGGAACAGATAGCAGATACTTTGCAAATACTACAAAAAGAGATAAGAATAGCTTTGATTTTACGATGAATTGGGCAAAGTCTGATAATACACTTATTAAAGACCTCAAAGATTTTACGGCTACATTTTTACAAAAAAAGACTCTGCTTGATGTGATTATTCATTATAGTGTTTTTGATGTAAGTAATACTTTGCTTATCATGAGACCCTATCAGATAGCGGCAACTGAAAGGCTTATTTGGAAAGTAAGAAGCTCTTATGAGGCAAAAAGATGGAGTGGCTTAGAGAGTGGTGGATTTATCTGGCACACAACTGGAAGTGGTAAAACTCTTACAAGCTTTAAAGCTGCAAGGTTAGCAACTGAACTTGATTTTATTGATAAAGTATTTTTTGTAGTAGATAGAAAAGACCTTGATTATCAAACTATGAAAGAGTATCAAAGGTTTTCACCTGATAGTGTAAATGGCTCAGATAGTACAGCAGGACTCAAACGAAATATAGAAAAAGATGATAATAAAATCATCGTTACGACTATCCAAAAATTAAATAACTTGATGAAGAGCGAAAATGATTTGGAAATATATACTAAACAAGTTGTTTTTATTTTCGATGAATGTCATAGAAGTCAGTTTGGTGAAGCACAAAAAAACCTAAAGAAAAAGTTTAAAAAGTTTTATCAATTTGGATTTACTGGAACTCCTATTTTTGCTGGAATTAATGCTTTAGGTGCTGAAGATACTGTAAGTGTATTTGGTCGTGAGTTGCACTCTTATGTGATTACTGATGCAATTCGAGATGAAAAAGTATTGAAGTTTAAAGTAGATTATAACGATGTAAGACCACAATTTAAAGATTTTGAAGGTGAAACTGATGAGAAAAAATTAAGTGCATTTGAAAACAAACAAGCATTATTGCATCCTGTAAGAATAAATGAAATCACACAGTATATTTTAAATAACTTCAATCAAAAAACTCATCGTTTGCAAGTAGGAGCAAAGGGTTTTAATGCGATGTTTGCAGTCAGTAGCGTAGATGCTGCAAAGCTTTATTATGAAGCCTTTAAAAACTTGCAAAAAGGCAAAGAGAGACCTCTAAAAATTGCTACTATTTTTTCATTTGCTGCAAATGAAATACAAGATGCAATAGGTGATATTGAAGATGAAACATTTGAGCCGAGTGCTATGGATTCAAGTGCTAAAGAGTTTTTAAGTAGTGCAATCAATGATTATAATAAAATGTTCGGAACTACCTATGGAGTGGAAAGTAAAGAGTTTGCGAACTACTATAAAGACCTTGCAAAAAGAGTGAAAGGAAAAGATAGTAGCGGAGCTTCTCTAAAGCCAAATGAAAAAGTTGATTTACTTATCGTTGTAGGTATGTTTTTAACTGGTTTTGATGCTCCGACTTTAAATACTTTGTTTGTAGATAAAAATCTAAGATACCATGGTTTAATGCAGGCATATTCAAGAACAAATAGAATATATGATGCGACTAAAACATTTGGGAATATAGTAACTTTTAGGGATTTAGAACAAGCAACCATCGAAGCGATTAGAACATTTGGAGATGACAATACAAAAAATATAGTTTTAGAAAAAAGCTATGATGAATATATGCAAGGCTTTACAGATACTACTTCAGGAGAAGCACGAAGAGGTTATCTTGATATTATTGAAGAATTACAACAAAAATTTCCTAATCCAGATGAAATAGAGAGAGAAAAAGATAAAAAGGAGTTTGCGAAACTTTTTGGCGAGTACCTAAAAGCTGAAAATGTTTTACAAAACTATGATGAGTTTGCTGGATTAAAGCTACTTCAAGACTTGGATATGAGCGATTTGGAAGCTGTTGAAGAATTTAAAACAAAGCATTATTTGAGCGATGAAGACTTAACTAAAATGCAAGAGATTAAGATACCAAGTGAGCGAATTATTCAAGATTATAAATCGACATACAATGATATTAGAGAGTGGATTAGAAGAGAGAAAGACTCTAAAAATAAAGAAGATTCAACAATTGACTGGAATGATATTGTATTTGAGATTGATTTACTGAAATCTCAAGAGATTAATCTTGATTATATTTTAGAGCTAATCTTTGAACACAATAAAAAAGTCAAAGACAAAGTGGCTTTAGTTGAAGAGGTGCGAAGAGTAATTAGAGCTAGTTTAGGTAATCGTGCAAAAGAGAGTTTGATAGTTGATTTTATTAATCAAACAAATTTAGATGAGATTGGGGACAAGGCTAGCGTGATTGATGAGTTTTTTAAATTTGCACAAGCTGAACAACAAAAAGAAGCAAATGAACTAATCATAGATGAGAACTTAAATGAAGAAGCTGCTAAAAGGTATATTATTGCTTCATTAAAACGAGAATATGCAAGTGAAAATGGTACAGAACTTAATGAAATATTACCAAAGATGAGTCCTTTAAATCCTCAATATTTAACTAAAAAACAAACAGTTTTTCAAAAAATTGCAGCTTTTGTTGAGAAATTTAAGGGTGTTGGTGGGAATGTTTGATTTCTCAATTAATATAAATTATAACAATTAAATTAGAAATAGATAAAATAAATTAATGATAAAGGAGGTAAGAAAGATGAAAGAAAACGCTATAGCATTATCTTATTTATTTACCCCTACTGTTTTAAAAGAGATGTTTGAAAGTAAATCATCTAATAAGCTTATAGATGTATTTAAAGAGTTTAATATTCAAAATTTACTTTACGAAAATACAACATTAAAAGAGCTATTTGAAAATGCCTATAAACAGTTACTCAATACTTATAGAAATGAGTATGTTTTTAAAAATGCTATTGCTAAAAAGATTTTACTGGGTAGGCATTCTATTAATTCATCTACACTATTTACAGAGTTTAGAGTAGAAACTTCAAAAGCTGATGTTGTGATTTTTAATGGTACCACGCATGTTTATGAAATAAAAACTGAGCTAGATACTATCGAAAGACTTGAAAATCAAATAGCAAATTATAAAAAAGTTTTTGAGTTTGTAAATGTAGTAACAGTAGAATCTAAAGTCAAAACTATTGAAAAAATTGTTGATGAAGATGTAGGTATATTAGTATTGACAGATCACTACACTCTTAAGACAATAAGAAAAGCAAAGTCAAACTTATCAACACTTGATAAAGCATCACTTTTTAATCTTTTGAGAAAAAATGAGTATCTCAAAATAATTAAAAAACAATTTGGTTATATTCCTGATGTTCCAAATACTAGGATTTACACAGAATGCCTAAGGTTGTTTGAAACACTATCTATAAATGAAATTCATAAAATAGTTTTGCAAACTCTAAAAAATCGTGTATCTTATAAACAGCTAGTGAGTAATATAAAACAATTTCCAGATTCGCTTAAAGTTGCGATTTTGGAAGCAAATCTAAATCTTGAAGAGCAAAAAGAGTTTTTAAAATTGTTAAATACAAAAGTAAATAACATCTTTTCACAAAGGGGTAAATATGTATCATCCATATCTTAGAGGTAAGCAAAATGAATTAATTTTGTTAAGAGAAAATGCAAAATTGTTAAGTAGTGCAGGAATGATTCCTATTATTGAGCCAGTTAAGAAAAATCTTGCTCCTTTAGAAAAGGCTATAGAGAGCTTAATGGATGAAAATGTGTCATTTGTTTTGATTGTCAATCCACGTCATGGAGAATTAAAAAATAATCCACTACCTATTTTTGATAACATCAATAATTTAACTATTGAAGCAAATTACGAAAATTTTACTTGGGGTTATATTGTAGATCCTAATAGTAGTCTTTTGGATGTTAAAGATTTTTTAGACAAATTTAATCAACAACCTATAACATTCATACATGATGGATTTACTAAAGGAAAAGATTTTGCAGTATTGTTAGAAGATTATTCTAATATTCGAAAACATATTTTTTTAGATAATCAAAAGTTGTATCAAAAAGCATTTAAAAAAGAAGGTATAGATAGAGTTTTAATTCGTGATGGCTTTAAAAAACAAGATGCAAATAAAGATTATCCAGAAGATGAACTTTTTTCTGAACTTCATTTAACCTATGAAGATGAAGGTATGAATGGATTTGGAGATTTTTTAATAGTTGGAGATAATTATTCTGATGGTGGTGGACCAGCATATGCTGTTACTTTACATTTAACTTATATTGATAATGAAGATGATTTAATTCATATAAAACATTTTATTTCAGATACTACAAATACACCTAAAGACCCGGCTGGTAAATTTGCAGAGGCTTTGAGTAAACTTGTTGCAAGAGTTGAAGAGGATGATTTAATTTATAAAAGTGATGCGTATAAACAATATAAAGATTTTTACGATAGAGAACATTTTCCAGGATTAGGAGTAGCAAAAAAATTATCTATGCAACACCACATTGAAACATTAGCAAAAGTTTTAAGTGAATAAAATGAAATGTTGCTCAAATTGTTTTAACGATGTTTTTTTATCTAAACAAATCAAAGATTTATCAAAACAAAATGGAGATTGTAATTTTTGTAAAAGTGAAAATGTTGCAACTATTTATCCTGTAGAGCTAAATGATTATTTCCAACCATTAATTGACCTATATGACATTGCAGAGGATGGAAAATCTTTAGTTGACTTATTAAAAAAAGATTGGATACTTTTCTCTAAACTTGAAATTGATTTGGCACAACAATTACTTGAAGATATTTTAGAAACGAAGTTTGATGATTTATATCTTCCAAAATCAAATATCAGTGTTAGTAATATTTTAAATTGGCAAGATTTCAAATATGAATTGAAACATGACAATAGATATTTTCCACAAAAAGCACCAAGTTATGATCATTTAAATGGTTTATTACAATATCTTATTTTACCAAGAGAAACTGTTCCAAAATATTTATATAGGGCTAGGATTAATGAGGATGGTAATCCTATAACTATTGATTATATGGGTAAGCCACCTGTCAAGATATCTACAGCGGGTAGAGCCAATCCAATAGGAATACCTTATTTATACACAGCTTCAAGTGTTTCAACAGCTATTGCTGAAATTAGACCTCACAAAGGTGATGGTGTAACTGTTGCAAAATTTGATATTTTAGAACCTTTAAAATTAGCAGATTTAAGAAACCCAAGACAGTCAATATCACCCTTTGCATTAGATGAAGATGAGCTAAATCAAATATTTTTAGATTTAGATTACCTTTGTCATTTAGGAGAAGAATTATCAAAACCTATTTTACCTAGAGAAGCACATCTAGAATATCTATCAAGTCAATATCTTTGTGAGCTAATTAAGCATTGTGGTTTTGATGGTGTGGTGTATAAAAGTTCTGTAGGAGATGGTGATAATTTTGCTATTTTTTATGATGAAAAATTAAAAGCAAGTGAAGTTGAATGCTATCAAGTCAATAATGTGAATTTTGATTTTACTAAATAAAATTTGAGGAGTTTTGATGTCAATACCAACACACGATGAAATAAGAGTACCAGCACTTAAACTTTTAAAAGAAAATGGAATTTTAAAATTAAAAGATTTTGAAGCTCCTCTTGCAAAAGAATTTAATCTTACTCATGATGAACTAGTAAAAATGTATGACAGTGGTAATGGACCAGTATTTTACGACAGAATATCTTGGGCGTTAAGTTATTTAAATATGGCAGGATTGACAAAAAAGCCTAAAAGAGCATATTATGAGATTACAGAAGATGGTATAAAAGTATTATCTGCCCCTGAAAAAGTCAATGATTATATTAGTGAAAAAGTTCAGCAAAGGAATCAAGAAAAAAGTAATATTTCTAGTGTACATACCGATTCTATAACTAATATGAATGATTCATCTGATGATATGACGCCGTCTGAGACAATAGAAATATCTTTTGAAAAAATCAAAAGTAAAATCTACAATGATATACTTGATACTATCATTAGTAAAACACCTCGAGAATTTGAAAAGCTTGTTGTTGCATTATTACAAAAAATGGGTTATGGTGGAGAGATACAAAATTCTGGTGAAGTTACACAATATTCAAATGATAATGGCATAGATGGAATTATCAAAGAGGATGTATTAGGTTTTGGAAGAATTTATATACAAGCAAAAAGATACCAAAGAGATAATAAAATCGGTAGAGAAGATCTAAATAAATTTGTTGGTGCACTGGCTGTTGCACAATCAAATAAAGGCGTATTTATAACAACTTCAAGCTTTAATAAGAATGCTATTGAATATGCTAGTAAATTAAATAATAACACAACATTGGTTTTAATAGATGGTGAACAATTAGCAAAATATATTTATGATTATTCTCTTGGTATGCAAACAGAACAAATCATAGAAATTAAAAAGCTTGATAGTGACTTTTGGGATATTATGGAAGATGACAAAGATTTATAATTTTTTAAATACAAAAGCGATCAAGATATGAACCCACCAATTAACATAAACGAATTACTCAAAGGTACGACTGTAGAATGGGAGAGATTAGAATTCAAAAAAGGTTGGAATCCAGAAAATATCTTGCACTCCATCTGTGCATTTGCAAACGATTTTCACAATCTTGGCGGTGGATACATTATAGTTGGGATTGAAGAAAAAGATGGTCAGCCTATTTTACCTCCAGTTGGTGTAAAACCATCAACTATAGATGATATTCAAAAAGAGCTTTTGGGATTAGGAAACAATGCTATTATGCCAAGCTATCACCCAATACTTTTTCCTGTAGAGTTTCAAGAAAAAGTGATACTTGTCATTTGGGTTCCAGGTGGGATGACAAGACCTTATAAAGCAAAAGTGACACTTGGTAAGGGAAGTGAGTATAAGTACTACATACGAAAAAACTCAAGTTCTGTGGTTGCAAAAGGTGCTTATGAAACCGAGCTTTTATCTTTGGCTGCAACAGTGCCATTTGATGATAGATACAACCAACGAGCTACAATCCAAGACTTAGACAAAGGACTTATCAAAGAGTTTTTACAAGATATTAAAAGCTCTTTAGCTGATGAAGTAGATAGCTTGAATATAGAAGATATTGGTCGAGCTATGCATATCATAGATGGACCAAAAGAGGCATTCTTTCCTTTAAATATCGCTCTAATGATGTTTAATCCAAAACCTTATGAATTTTTCCCATACACTCAAATAGATATTGTTTGGTTCGGTAAAGAAGGAGCTGGTGGAGATAAATTTAGTGAAAAGATTTTCAAAGGTCCAATTCACAAAATGACAAAAGAGGCACTTGATTTTATAGATAGAAACTTTATTACTGAAACAGTTATAAAATATCCCAACCGTGCCGAAGCTGATAGAGTGAAAAACTATCCATTTGCAGCTATCGAAGAGGCTGTAGTAAATGCTGTGTATCACCGCTCTTATGAGATAAGAGAGCCAATAGAGATACGAATATATCAAGAGGAAATCATCATTCTTAGCTACCCAGGACCTGATAGGTCGGTAAAACTAGAAAGCTTTGAAAAAGGAAGAGTAAACTCAAGAAGATATAGAAACAGAAGAATCGGTGAGTTTTTCAAAGACCTCAAAATGACAGAGGGAAGATCAACAGGTATCAAAAAAATCATCGATGCTATGGTTGAAAATGGCTCTCCTAAACCACATTTTGAGTTTGATGAAGAGCATACTTATTTTCAAGTGACATTGCCGATTCATGAGGCAAGTCAGAAAAATGGTATAGAAAATATTTTGACCCCCCAAGCTGGGACTAAGTTGGGACTAAGTGAGGACCAAGTTCAAATTTTACGAGAAAGTCTGGAACCAAGAGCAATTAAAGAGTTGATGGAGCTTTCAAAAAGAACAAATAGGACTAAGTATAGGGACCAAGTTCTGAATCCACTCTTAGAGAAGGGTTATCTTGAACAGACAATACCAGATAAACCAACAAGCTCAAAACAAAAGTATAGATTAACAGAACTTGGGAAAAGTATTTTGGCAAATTTAGAGATGTAATAGATAGATAAAATACCAAGAATAATGAGAGGGTAAAATATAATGTATATAGAAAAGTTATCTATAGAAAATTTTAGAGGTATTAAGAATGCCAATATTAGTTTCAACAAAGCTATCAATATTTTAATTGGTTCA
>Ga0265593_1001091_pt1 | contig 13136 bp, 9 predicted proteins | sample saktaG_8_FD_190136 | JGI IMG/M metagenome (GOLD analysis project Ga0265593, IMG submission 190136) | Saline water microbial communities from Sakinaw Lake, British Columbia, Canada - sak_2011_5_24_36m | ecosystem: Environmental > Aquatic > Non-marine Saline and Alkaline > Saline ...
GTGCCCACAGGAGAAATTAGGTAATAATATGGCGAGGGCACAATTCATTGTGCCCCTACAACATAATTATAACAACTCTTATTTCCTACGCAATACGCGATACAAGATATAAGCCGTTGAAAATATTTTTTGGCTTTTTGGGAAATAACCATAATAGAATTAGAGCATTATCGGTTTTTACAGGAAAAAATAGTAAGGCTTTAAAACGCAGTAAACATAAGGGTTTCAGTGTTTTTTTGTTATATGGGATGTTGGCAATACTTGTAAAATAGGGAGAAAATAAGGCAAAAAGGGCGAAAAGTTGCATTTTTAGCAGTCTGAAACCCTTGCAGCATAAGGCTTTCAACGAATATTGCCGTGGCTGCGTTTCTTGAGGGTGCCTAAGGTGATTTATCCTATTTTTTAAAATAGGCGCTTAAAAGGCCTTATTTTAGATGTAGGTGAAAGGCTTATTTTATAAGGGTTTGAGCGAGGTTTTGGAGTGGGGGCTTGAAGTGAGGGTAAAAATATTTTAAAAGTTTGTGCAAACTATATAAAAAATACTTAAAAATAAGTTTATTATTCATACTATCATACAAAGGAAATGTTACATAAGATGGCGTATTTTTATAATAGTAAACAAATTAAAGAGATATATAGTTTCTAATTGAGGTATAAAAAACGATGAAAATAGTTGTAGCTCCAGATTCTTTCAAAGGCAGCTTGACTGCTGTAGAAGTAGCAGATGCAATAGAGCAAGGAATAAGAGAAATCTTTCCGGAAGCTGAAATTGTAAAAATCCCTATGGCAGATGGTGGAGATGGGACAGTTCAGTGTCTGGTTACTGCCACCGGAGGTAAAATTTTAAAAGAGAAAGTTACAGGTCCCCTGGGAGATGAAGTTTTGGCTTCCTATGGCATTTTAGGGGACAAGAAGACAGCAGTTATTGAAATGGCGGAAGCGTCAGGATTAACTTTAGTTCCAGAGAATAAAAGGAATCCATTGATAACCACTACCTACGGAACCGGTCAGTTAATTAAAGCAGCCTTAGACCAGGGATGCCGAAAGATGATTGTTGGGATTGGAGGAAGCGCTACCAATGACGGAGGGGCAGGCATGGTTCAGGCTTTAGGAGTAAAATTATTAGACAAAGACGAAGAGGAGTTAGGTTTTGGAGGAGGAGAATTAAAAAAAGTTTTCCGAATTGATACAAAATATTTAGATAACCGCTTATCAGAGACTAAAGTATTAGTTGCTTCAGATGTGAGTAATCCACTTTGCGGCCCAAAAGGAGCTTCCTGGATATATGGACCTCAGAAAGGAGCCACTCCCGAAGTAATTGAAGAACTGGACGAATCTTTGGCTCACTTTGCTGAAATAGTAAAAAGAGACTTAAATAAAGATGTAAAGGATATACCGGGCGCAGGAGCAGCCGGAGGTTTAGGAGCCAGTTTAATGGCATTTTTGGATGCAGAACTCAGACTAGGTATAGATATTGTAATTGAGATAGTAAAACTCGAACGAGCTATTAAAGGTGCTGATTTAGTAATTACCGGTGAGGGAAAGATTGATAGTCAGACTATCTATGGAAAGGCGCCAATAGGAGTAGCTAAAATTGCCCAAAAATATAATATTCCAGTAATAGCTGTTGCCGCGATTATCGGTGATGATGCCGATATCGTGCATCAATACGGAATTAATACTTTAATTAAAATTAGTGAACCCCCGATGAGCTTAGCCGAACCCAAATCAAAGAAAATTGGGCTGATTAAAAGGAGTGTAAAGCAATTTTTAGAGAGAAAGAAAGAAACTTTCCATAAACTTTAAAAAATATCGTGGCTGTTGAGGGAGGAAAAGAGTATAGTAAAATTGGATAGATACTATTACTAAAAAGGCTATAGAGAATGCGATCGCCGTGGAGATGGCCTTAGGAGGTTCTTCTAATACCATGCTCCATTCACTGGCTATAGCTTACGAAGCAGGTATTCCTTAAGGAGGCCCCGGGATGAGAGAGATGTTGACTCCTAAATCTAAAACAAAATCAGGCTATCTAAAATATTACACTGATTCTGTAGGACCCGCTGATAAAGGAGCGGTACGGAGGGGCTAGTCTGATTTTTGAAAATATTTAGACATAATTTAGAACCTCCTTTATCTTTAAAATATAGTTTTAGATTATATCTTTTGAAAAACTTAGAATTAAAAATAAATTTATCTAATCTTAAATTAAATATACCAGAAAAAGAACGTTACAAAATAATTTTTGAAAGGGGCTTAAAAGATATGCAAAAAATTGGATTTATCGGAATTGGTATTATGGGAAAACCGATGGTAAAAAACTTGATCGATGCAGGTTATCCGGCAGTAGCTTACGATGTTAACAAAGAAGCTTTAGAGGAGATTATCTCCTATGGTGCAAAAAGGGCTTTTTCTTGTAAAGAAGTGGCTTCGCAATGTGATATTATTATTACCATGCTACCGAATTCACCAGATGTGAAGAAAGTTGTACTGGGCAAAGAAGGAGTTATTGAAGGAGTAAAAAGAGGGCAGATTTTAATCGACATGAGTTCTATTGCTCCTCTTGTATCCCAAGAGGTAGCAAAGGAGTTAGAAAAAAAGGGTGTGGAAATGCTTGATGCCCCGGTGAGCGGAGGCCAAGAAAAAGCCCAATCGGGTACACTGGCCATTATGGTGGGAGGCAAGGAAGAAGTTTATAACCAATGCAAACCCATTTTAGAGGTTATGGGTAAGCCTGTTTTAGTTGGCAGTATTGGAGCAGGTCAGACTACTAAATTGATCAATCAGGTAATAGTGGCCATTAACATTGCGGCGGTAGCAGAAGGTTTACTTTTGGGAAAGAAGGCAGGGGTGGATCCACAACGAATCTTTGAAGCTATAAAAGGAGGTTTGGCTGGCAGTCAGTGTTTAACCGATAAAGCTCCGAGAATGTTTGAGGGTGAATATAATCCTGGTTTTAGAATAAAACTTCACGTTAAAGACCTAAATAATGTCTTAGAAACAAGTCGGGAATTACATACCGCTATGCCTCTTTGCGCCCAGGTAATGGAAATGATGCAGACGCTTATAGCTGACGGACAGTCAGAGATTGATCATGGAGGCTTAGCTCTGTTTTACGAAAAATTAAATGGTATTTCCCTAAAAAAAGATTAAATTTTTCTTATGTTTATGTCTATTTTTATTTGTTATAGCGTTGTTCTAATAGGAAATTACATCTTCGGTTTTGAAGAGGTAATTTTATTTTGTACAAAATTAAAAAATAAAAAAGAGTTGTTACCTATCACAAAGAGACAGTAAAGTTCCAGGTAGAATAAAACAGAAAATTTATCTTTGAAGGGAGGATTTTAAATTTCCTATAGATTTACAGGATCAAATAGTATATTATAATTGTAACCCAAATGTAACCCAAAAAGTAAATAAAATTGTTAATTTGGATTCTCACTTCCGCCGGCCTGTGCAGGCACCTGTCTGCGTGCGGACACGCACAGGTAGACGGCAGACAGGTGGAAATGACGGGAAGGCAGTATATATGATGGTAGATAAAAAAAGTTTAGAAAAAAAATACTCTATCGGCGTTGATTTAGGAGGAACGAATATTGTCAGTGCAATAGTGAATTGCCAGGGGAAGATAGTAAACCGCTTGAAAGTTCCAACTTTAGCCGAAAGAGGTAAAGAAGCTACCATTAAAAGAATAATTGAGACTATCCATGAAAATATTGTTCAATCTACCATAGCTCTTGATGATATAATAGGAGTAGGGATTGGAGCGCCGGGTCCTCTCGATATTAAAAAAGGAATTATCAATTTTACTCCCAATCTTCCCGGATGGAGAGATGTTCATTTAAAAAAAATATTTGAAGATGAATTTAATATGAAAGTTGTAGTAGAAAATGATGCTAATGCAGCTGCCTGGGGGGAAAGGTGTTTTGGGGCAGGCCAAGGTGTAAATAATTTAGTATGTTTTACCCTGGGAACCGGAGTCGGCGGTGGAATAATTATTGACGGAAAGATATATCATGGTAATAATTCTGCTGCAGCGGAGTTAGGACATATGACTGTAAACAAAGATGGCCCCCGTTGTAATTGTGGTAACTATGGGTGTTTGGAAGCTTATTCTTCGGCTACCGGGATTAAAAATAGAATAAAAAATAGAATAAAAGAGGGAATAAAGAGTGAATTCTTAAATTTTGATAGTAACGACGAGTTATTTGAATCGCTCAGATTAAAATCAATTTTTGAAACTGCTCGCAAAGGGGATAAATTAACTAAAGATATAGTTGAAGAAGCAATTTCATATTTAGGTATAGCCATTGCCAATATGGCCAATATATTGAATCCTGAAATGGTGGTATTGGTTGGGGGAATAACTAACGAAGGTGAGAAGCTGCTTATTCCCCTAAGAAAGGAAGTAAAAAAGAGAGTATTTTATTCCAATTATAAATTTCTTAAAATTGTTATTGGCAAACTGGCTGGAAACGCCGGTGTTCTTGGTGCAGCAGCTCTCCTGTGGATTCCTACTGACTGTTCCGGCTGAGTCAACTTTTAAAGAAGCTAAGATACAAGTTTTACGATAGGTAATAAATTATAGTAAAAAAGTAAAAGTGAATACGAATAATTGAAAAATATTTATTTTTTTATTTATAAAAGAGGATTTTTTAAATTTTTGTCGAATTATAGTAACATAAGTAAAAAATGAAAGTACTGGAGGTAAAAATGTCAAAAAATTTCATAGTTTTATTTATACTAATTTTATTAATTGTTGGCGGTTTTGGTATTTATACTTATGATCAATCCAATCAAGTAAATAAAGAGGTAGAAGAAAAAAATTTTGAACTGGAAAGTAATGACGTACTTATTTCAGAACTGAAAGAAAATATACAAGAAAAGGAAAAGCAGATTAATGAATTAAAAGCAAGCTCACCTAAAGAAGAAAAAGATTTAGAGAAAGAATATGCTGATAAATTATCAGAACTAACAGAAGGAAAAGCAAAACTCGAAGTTTTGTTAGCCGAAAAAGAAGAGACAATTAAAACCATTGAGAAGCAAAAAGAAGAATCTGAACAGATTGTTATTTTAAAAGACGAACTTGTTTCAGAACTGAAAGAAAATGTACTAGAAAAAGAAAAACAGATTGAAGAATTAAAAGCAGATTTAGCAAAAGGAGAAAAAGATTTAGAGAAGGAATATGCTGATAAATTATCTGAATCAATGAAGGAAAAAGGACAAATTGAAGCTTTATTAATTGAACAGGAAGTAATCTCGCAAACTAAAGATCTAGAGAAAGAAGAGCTTATCAGCAAATTAGAGGATTGCAATAATCAAATTACCGAAGTGAAAGAAAAGTTAGTTCAACAAGAAATTGAAGGGAAAAAAAATTATGTGGAAGAATTATCTGCATTAACGGAAGAGAAAAGTAAACTTGAAACTCAATTAAAAGTTTCTCAAGAGCTTCTTTCAGAAAGAGAGAATACCATCGCGCTCCTTAAACAACAAAAAGAAGATTCAGAAAAAGTTACTTCCGACAAAGATAAAATAATGGTAGAATTATCTGAAAGTATAAAAGGATATGAAAATCTTGTTAAAGAAATACAAGAACAGATGGCTCAAGAAGGAAAAGAAAAAGAAGCAGAATATGCTGATAAATTAGCTTTACTAAAAGAAGCTAAGGATATAATAGAGGCTAAATTAGCAGAGGCAATAAAAAAGAACATACCAGATTATTATGAGGTAGAGAAGGGAGACTCACTCTGGAAAATTGCTGAAAGATTTTATAATACCGGTGAGAAATGGATAAGAATTTTTGAAGCAAATATAGATAAAATAAAAAATCCTAGCACGATTTATCCTTATCAGAGATTTACTATTCCTAAAGAATAGATTCGTATATAGTATATAGTATATCGTATATAGCGAAGAAAGAATAAGTTCAAGAACAGATTATTCAGGAGCCAGAAGTAGGGGCGTATTGCGTATCGCGTCTGGAAATACAGTAATGAGTAATGAGAGATAAGATACAAGGTGCAAATGTAGGGGTTCGATTAATCGAACCCGTTAGAAGAATTAACAAAACGACAAGGGGCGGATTTATCCGCCCCTTGTCGTTTTATGGGATAAATTAAAATATCTAATTTTTAATCGCCTCTCCCCACTATATAAGATAATTATGTTCTACATAAAAAAGGGCAGACACAAGGTCTGCCCCTACCTCGGGAATCCTAGTTTTTTTCGCGCAACACGCGACACGAAATTAATTGGTGTATTGTCAATTGAAATAGGCAAAACGCCTATCCTGCTAACGACTATTCACTATCCACTAACGACTAATTTTATCCACAAATCCCATCTATCTCTTCTTTATATTTCTTATGTATCTCAAATCTTTTCATCTTCAAGGTCTCAGTCATTTCCCCGGCCTCTACGGTGAACTCATGAGGTAGCAGAGCTATTCCCATTACGGTTTCATAAGGCATGAATCCGTGTTCTTTAGAGATTAGTCTTTTTTGTTCTTTTTGGAATAAAGAGATAACCTTGGGATGATTAATTAACTCATCAATATTTTCGTATTTAATATCCTCTTTCTCTGTATATATTTTTAGAGTTTCAAAATCAGGAACAATTAATGCTCCCAGGCGAGACTTATCCTGGCCGACTATAATTACCATATTAATATAATCACATTCTTTTAGTCTATCTTCTAAGGGATGTGGCTCGATATTCTCTCCCCCTCTTAAGACAATGGTGTCTTTTATTCTTCCTACTAGTTGGAGGTATTTTCCGTTATAAGTTTTTTTACCCAAATCTCCGGTATTAAACCAACCATTTTTAATAACTTCCTTAGTCTTTTCTTCATTTTTGTAGTAACCCTTCATAACCATAAGGCCTTTAGTTAATACAATACCTACTTCACCATTAGGTAATTCTCTATCGTAATTATCTTTATCCACAATCTTTATCTCTACTTCCGGTAGAGGAAGGCCAACGGTGAACATAATGAAATTTTCCGGATTTCTTGCAGTTAGAACCGGAGAGGTTTCAGTTAGTCCATAACCTTCACAGACTATAATTCCAGCTGTATTAAAAAATAAATCTACAGCCTCAGGAAGCGCTCCTCCTCCACTGATAGCAAACCTTAATTCTCCTCCAATTACCTCTCTGATTTTCTTAAACACTAACTTATCGGCAAGTCGGTATTTCCAACCCAAACCCCTAACTGTTTTTTTAGCCTGGGTTATTTCTTCGGGGGTATAATCAGCTCGATCGAATAAGGGTAGAGTATTATTAAGAATTCCTTCTGCCTTTTTATATTCTTCTCCGACGTCAATAGCCCAATTAAACATAGTTTTTTTAAGCGTACTTCCTTTTTTAGCTTTATCCACAATACCCTTATATACGCTTTCCCATATACGGGGGACACTACAAATAATAGTAGGTTTTTCTGCTTTAAGGTCTGGAAGAAGGACCTGTTTAAAGGGCTTACTGTAGGCAGTTGAAGCTCCTGTGCTTAGGGCACAATACTCTGCTATTCGTTCAAAGATATGCCAGGAAGGTAGGATTGACAACCATCTGTCTTCTTTGTTAAGTCTTTGTGTTGGTGGAGTAACTCTTATGTTATGTATAAAATTAGAGTTGGTAAGCATAACCCCTTTGGGATCAGCGGTAGTTCCGGAAGTATAAATTATAGTAACTAGATCTTCAGGCAGAGCAGTTTTAGATATTTCTGAAAACTTTGTATCTCCTTTAGCTAATAAATTTTCACCAAGCTTGCTTATTTCATCAAAAGAGAATATAGAAGGGGAATGTATTTTATTGTATTCTTTTTCCAGCGTTACTACTCTTTTTAATAATTCATCCTTTGCAGAACCAGCGGTATCTTTAGAGCCGAGATTTTTTAATATGCTTTCAATATTTTTTTCTAAATATTTTTCTAAAAATATTTTAGCTTTTGCCGATAAAAAGATGTATTTATTTTTATTTTTTATTAATAATTCTATTTCAGTCTTGAATTTTTTACTTATTTCTCCGTTTTCTTCAAAGTTAGTTGGAATAGTCCATTCCGGAGCATCTTCTTCTTTAGAGAACATCTTAATTCTGTCATAGAGGATGATGTTTTTTATCTCAGGTAGGTCTTTGGCTATTTTATAAAAATTGGAAAATTGCGTTTCCCCTTCCAGAATAGTTGATTGAGCCTCCGAATGGCTGAGTTTAAAGTAGATATCTTGAGATGAACTATTTCCACTGCAAGGGACATCTGCTGCCCGCAAGCCAATAAATGCCATATCAGATATAATCCATTCAAAACGATTATCACTGACCAGACCTACATGGGTAAATTTTTCTATTCCGATACTAAGTAATCCTGAACCAAAAATTTCTACCTTTTTATAAAATTCTTGATAAGTAATTGGGGCAAATTCTCCATCTTTTTTTACTTTAAAAGCAGTTCTATCACCATAAAGATTTACACTGTTTCTTAACATTTCGTTTAGTGTTCGTAGTTGCATTAAAATAACCTCCTTTTTTATAAATAAATACCAGTTAATATTAGTAGTAGCTATTAATACCAAGTATATATATAAATTTTAAAAAAGTCAAATTATTAATTCGTATCGCGTATTGCGTATCAAGTTAAGAAAGAGAAAGAAAAGACAGAAAAAAGTAATCTTATTTTGTTGAAATAAAAAATTATTTTTAAAAAAATTAATTAAAAAGAAGGATTTTTTAAAATAATGTAGAATAAAATATAAAGAAGTTTATCAAAAAGATAAAATGTTTACTATTTTTACAAATTCTCTTCTATATTTAAAAAACTATGATATAATTATACCATAATATTTTGGAAAAAATGAAAAAACCTTTATTCTTTTAGGGAGATAGGGTACGTGCGGATAATATCTATTGCTAATCAAAAAGGCGGAGTAGCAAAAACTACCACTACTATAAATTTAGGAGCAAGCATAGCAGCATTAGGGAGAAAGGTGTTATTAATCGATTTAGATCCTCAAGCTCATACTACTTTGGGATTAGGTTTTGAACCGGATAGTTTGACTAAAACTATATTAAATGTTTTAGAACCTCATCGCTCCAAGAATAAATTAAAATTAGAAGAAGTAATGATAACATTAAAGACAGATAACGGAAATAGTTTATTTTTAGCTCCTTCTAATATTGATTTTGCCAGCGCAGAATATAAACTTATTGACCAAATAGGTAGAGAAGATTTTTTAAATACGAGTATCAGAGAGTGCAAAGTCCCTTTTGATTATATTCTTATTGATTGCCCACCTTCTTTGGGGATCCTAACCGTAAATGCCTTAAAGGCTTGTGATGAAGTTATTATCCCTATGCAGCCACATTATTTTGCCCTCAGAGGGATAGAAGAATTTATAGAGACAACTGAGATCGTGCGGAAGAATTTAAACCATTCTTTAAAAATAAATATTTTAATTACCATTGCTGACACAAGAAATAATTTAGCCAAGGAAGTTATAAGTGAAATAAAACGATATTTTAGTGATAAGTTATTTAAAACGATGATAAGAAAAAATATAACTTTAGTAGAGGCCAGCAGCCAAGGTGTAGCGGCCCTAGACTATAGCCCCAATTCTCACGGGGCTATTGATTATTATAAATTAGCCCAAGAGGTGATAACTTTTGAAAAAGAAGAGATTAGCGCGGGGATTTAGTAAAATTATAGATTACAAAGAAGAATTAATTAGGGATACATCAGAGAGAAATGATGAAAGAGTTGAAGTTCAAGACAGAGAAGAAGATGAATTTTTAAGCAGACCCATAAGCCCTCCCCAAAAAGATATAAATAAATTCGTAAATATTAAAGTGGTTGGTATTGGAGGAGGAGGGAATAACGCTATTCGGGAAATGACTCTACAAGGGATGAACAATCTCGATCTGATTGCTATAAACACGGATATACAAGCTCTATCCTTATCTAAAGCTGGACTAAAGATTCAAATTGGGAAATCTCTAACTAGTGGTTTAGGGACCGGCGGCAATCCAGAATTGGGCAAGAAAGCAGCCGAAGAGGATAAAGATAAAATTTCTAAAGCCGTGGAAAATGCAGATATAGTTTTTATTACAGCCGGTATGGGAGGAGGAACGGGAACTGGAGTTTCTTCGGTTGTGGCCAAAATTGCAAAACAGCATGGTATTCTTACTATAGGTGTGGTAACTAAACCCTTTGCTTTCGAAGGTAAAAAGAGAAAATTACAAGCAGAAGCCGGGATAGAAGAACTAAAAGCTGAAGTAGATGCTTTAATTACAATTTCTAATGACCGCTTATTAAAAATTATTTCTAAAGACACTTCTATGAAAGACGCCTTTGAAATGACTGATAAGGTATTATGTCAATCTGTTCAGGCCATTGCCGATCTAATTACTATCCCCGGATTAATAAATTTAGATTTGGCTGATGTGAGAACTGTAGCAAAAGATGCCGGCCTATCTTTGGTAGGTATTGGAACAGGTAAAGGAAAAAAGAAGGCGGCTGCTGCAGCAAAGATGGCTATCTCCAGCCCCTTACTGGAGGTATCTATAAAAGGTGCAAAATCAATACTGATCAATGTTACTGGCGGTTTAGATATGAGCTTGTTTGAAGTAAATGAAATAGTTGATATCATATCTAAAGCGGTGGGTCAGGATACAAATATTGTTTTTGGAGCAATTATTAATGAGGAATTGCAAGATGAAATAAGAGTATCTGTTATTGCTACAAAGTGCGAAGAAAATACCGAGGAAGAAGAAAAAATAGAGGTAACAAATAAAGAAGTATCATATAAAGGAAATTATACAGAAAAAGAGAATTTAAAGATAGAAAATAAATTTAAAATTAGAGATCAATTGATAGATGATAAAGACTTGGAAATTCCTGCTTTTTTAAGGAAAAAGATGAGAAATAATATGCCGGAAGATTCTTCAAAACCGAAAAAGACCTTATTTTAAAAACCTATTTTTAATTGAAAAATTATAGCTCTTAAACACAACCGTTTTATCTACAAAAGTAAACCAAAGGTGCCAGGCACCTTTGGTTTACTTTTGTAGACTTACACTTCTTCAAAATAAATTTTGGTGCAATTATTCTTATGAAAAAAGCAAAAGGTCAGCAGCTTTCTTTTATTACTTATGAAGCTTCCCGGAAAATTAAAAAAGATGATCCTCTAAAGATTATTTTTGAATCCATAGACTGGAGCTTTATTTATCCTATAATCAAAGATAAATACACCACCGACAGAGAATTGGTTTATGACCCGGTGTCTCTATTTAGAGCCCAACTTTTAATCTGGTTGGGTGAAGTAAAATCAAACCGAAAATTGGCTGAGAGCTTACAATTTGACTCGCGTTTTTGTGTTCTTTGTGGTTTTAACAATTTTCTTAAAACCCCCGCTCATTCTACTTTTTCTTACTTCAGGAAAAAAATTGGAATAGATATTTATTATAAAATCTTACACCGCCTAATAGCCCAAACAGTAGTTGCTGCCACAATAAATAAAATAAATATTAGCAGCAACACAGTCCATATAGCAATACATTCTAATAACGGGAAAAAGAAAAGTTGCAATTGCAGTGGCAGCAGGTGTAAATATAATAAAAAACAGAAACACTCTAAAAATGAATCTGATATAAAATTAATTACTAAAAACTTCGTAGCCCTCGGATTCAAGGCAAAAATGGTGATTAATAAAACCACTCAACTGCCATTAGAGGTCATATTAACACCAAAAGAATAGGATAAAAACACCCCTTCTAATTTTTTCAAAGCCAATCATTTTGCGGAGTAATAACTTCAACATTTATATCTTTTAATTTATCAAGGTATTCTTTTAACAAATTAACCGATAACCTTGATTAGCTCTTTTAAAGGTATAAAAATAATTTTATATTAAGATAATAATGAAGGAGATCGTTAATTTAAAATATTTAAACAAGGGAAATTAGTAAAATATGATTTATAAAGTTTTAGGAAAAACAGGATTAAAAGTATCTGTTATTGGCTTTGGTGCTTCTCCTTTAGGGGCAGAATTTGGTTCTATTGTACCGGAAGAGGGCAAGCGAGCAGTAGACTACGCTATAGACCAAGGAATTAATTATTTCGATGTTTCTCCTTATTATGGAAGAACCTTAGCAGAAAAACGATTGGGTGAATTTTTAAAGGGAAAGAGAGATCGGATTATTCTAGCTACTAAAGTAGGTCGATACGGTATCTCTCTTCCAGATGGATTCGATTTCTCTGCTCGGAGGGTCATAAAATCAGTTGAGGAAAGCCTGCAACGTCTAAAGACTGATTACATTGATGTATTTCAAATCCATGATATAGAATTTGGAAAAAGGAAGCAGATTATAGAAGAGACTCTACCGGCTATGTTTAAACTAAAAAAGAAAGGGAAAATTCGCTTTGTTGGAATTACTAGTTATCCCTTAACACCACTTAAAGAGATAGTGGAAACTCAGGAGATCGATACTGTTCTTAGCTATTGTCGTTATAATTTACTGGATACTACTATGGATGATATTTTAACTCCAGTAGTAAAAAAGAAAAGCATAGGTTTGATTAATGCATCACCGTTACATATGCGTATTCTTACCGAAAAAGGAGCACCAGATTGGCATCCAGCTCCGGAAAAAGTGTTAAAAGGTGCAAAGGAGGCTATACAATTTTGTCAAGGAAGAAAGGTGAATATTTCTGATTTAGCTTTGCAATTTGCTTTTTCGAATAAATATGTGGCTATAACTTTAGTTGGCATGAGTAAAGTTAGGCATGTAAAAGCCAATCTTAATAATGTAGGAGTAAAACTAGATCCTGATTTACTAAAAAAAGTTAGAGAAATAATCAAACCAGTAACTAATATTTACTGGAAAGAAGGTCTACCTGAAAATAATGACCCCGGTGCCACAGAAAAGCGGACTTGAGGATTATAACCCAACAAAAAGATAAAAAAGAATAAATAATTATAAATAAAGTGAGTAAAATAATGGATAAAAAGAAGAGGTCATTTAGAGTAGATGCCCATCAACATTTTTGGGTTTATAATCAGAAAGGATATAAATGGATTGATGTATCTATGGTTAAATTACAGCGGGACTTTCTTCCTTCTCATATAGATAAGGAATTAAAAAAAAATGGTATT
>Ga0265593_1001095_pt1 | contig 13071 bp, 16 predicted proteins | sample saktaG_8_FD_190136 | JGI IMG/M metagenome (GOLD analysis project Ga0265593, IMG submission 190136) | Saline water microbial communities from Sakinaw Lake, British Columbia, Canada - sak_2011_5_24_36m | ecosystem: Environmental > Aquatic > Non-marine Saline and Alkaline > Saline ...
CTGCTAACTTTCTAGATGTCGGCGGTGGCGCCACAGCTGAGAAGGTGGCAGAAGCCTTCAAGCTGATGCTGCATAATCCAAATCTGCAAGCCATCCTGATTAACATATTCGGCGGCATCATGAAGTGCGACGTGATTGCTGAGGGGGTAGTTGCGGCAGTTCGTGAAGTCAGACTCAGCGTTCCTCTGGTGGTCCGTCTTGAGGGTACCAATGTAGATCTCGGCAAGAGAATACTCGCTGAATCTGGGCTGCCCATCATATCAGCCAGCAACATGTCAGATGCTGCAGAAAAGGCCGTCACCGCAGCGAGGGGGGTCTAGATATGTCTATCCTGATCAATAAGAATACCCTTGTCATGACTCAAGGAATGACCGGCAAGACAGGACAGTTTCATACTCGCATGTGCCGAGACTATGCCAATGGAAAGAATTGTTTTGTTGCTGGAGTGAATCCTAAAAAACCCGGTGAGGATTTTGAAGGGATTCCGATCTATGCAACCGTTGCTGAGGCGAAGAAGGCCAGTGGAGCAACCGTCTCCGTAATTTATGTACCACCCCCATTCGCCGCAGCTGCGATTGATGAAGCGATTGAGGCCGAAATGGATCTGATCATCTGCATCACTGAGGGGATCCCGGTACGAGATATGCTACTCACTCGATACAAGATGCAGGGCCGAAAGACCCGTCTGATAGGGCCCAACTGTCCCGGAATCATCACTCCCGACGAGATCAAGATCGGAATCATGCCAGGCCACATTCATAAAAAAGGTCGCATCGGTGTGGTCTCCCGATCGGGCACTCTGACCTATGAAGCGGTATCTCAATTGATGGAGCAGGGACTGGGCCAATCGACCTGTATCGGTATCGGGGGTGACCCGGTAAATGGATTGAAGCATCTTGATGTGATGAAACTCTTCAATAACGATGATGAGACCGATGCGGTTGTGATGGTGGGAGAGATCGGCGGCTCAGATGAAGAGGAGTGCGCGCGATGGGTCAAGGATCATATGCAAAAACCAGTGGTCGGATTCATTGCTGGGGTAACCGCTCCGGCGGGTAAGCGTATGGGTCATGCTGGAGCGATCATTTCCGGTGGGAAGGGGACGGCGACGGAAAAGATTGCAGTTATGGAGGAGTGTGGGATTAGAGTGACTCGTAATCCAGCAGAGATGGGGAAGCTGCTCAGATCAGTATTGCCATAATCAGACCCGTGTTATGACTGCCTTGCAATGACCCCGCTCTCGATCATCTTCGCACTCCTTCTAGAGCAATGGCATCCGGCTCAGCGTTACAATCAGGCCGTATTATTAGTCTCGTCCTACGCTGACTTACTAGAACGCCACTTCAATACCGGCATCAGTCGCCATGGCATCGCGGCATGGATTGCTGCAGTGACCCCTCTGATCCTTCTCACCGGGTTCGTCTATTACCTCCTTCTAAATTTAAGCCCCGTCCTGGCCTGGATCTGGAATGTATTGGTTCTTTATTGCACCATGAGTCTTCGCCAGTTCAATCGACCATTTACAGAGATTAGCCAGTCACTGAAGGAGGGTGAGCTGCCTCGTGCGCGAGAGTTACTGCGTCAATGGAATGGATTACCCGCCGATGAACTCAGTAGTGGAATGATTGCTCGGGTCACGATTGAGTTGGGTCTGGTTCATTCGCACCGGTACCTGTTCGGCGTGATTGTATGTTTTGTTTTACTACCTGGTCCGATGGGCGCGGTACTGTATCGTCTCTCAGACTTCCTGAGTGAGCGTTGGGGGAGCCATCCGGGAGATGAGTCAGGAGAGTTTGGTCAATTCGCTGCAAGTGCATTCAAGGTTATAGACTGGTTACCTTCACGACTGACCGCGGGGAGCTTTGCCATCGCGGGTAACTTTGAGGATGCGGTTTATTGCTGGCGGGCACAGTCCGAATCATGGGTGAACCATGCACAGGGGATCATCCTTGCGAGTGGCGCAGGTGCGCTGGGTGTTCGTTTAGGAGATTCTCTGCAGGAAGCCGGTTCTGAGCACTACCGGCCGGAATTAGGGATCGGAGAAGAGGCCGACACTGATTTTTTACAAAGTGCTACCGGCCTCATCTGGCGAGCACTGATCTTATGGATAATGCTATTGTTGCTGCTGGGAATTGCAAATTGGGCGGGATAGGTTTTAAGATCGACCAGAGTTCCATTCTCCTGATCATCGCGATCTTTATGACTTCAATGGTCGCGGGCTGTGCAATGCTCGATTACTCCTCTGGATCATTGCCACCGAGCACACGGCCCAGCTACAACCTTACTGGCTATCCACCGGCCTTCAAGGAGGGCTATACCGATGGCTGCGAGACCACCAAGGGGACTTCCTATGGACGTAAGGATAAACACCGTTACGCGACCGACCAACAGTATCGTGCAGGATGGGACGATGGCCTCAGTCTGTGTCGTGGCAAACGTTAACGTTAGTAGCTTCGGACCTATTCCCAGATGATCCTCACTTGCGGTCTCTCATGAAACATTTAATTCTATTGGCGATGTGCTATTACGCATCCCCCTTATCCGCTCAGCAGATCGGGCAGTACTCTCCCACCCCACCCGGTTTATCCATCGCTGCCAAGGCATACATCCTGACTGATTTCCAGAGTGGACAGACTCTTGCCAGCCTGAATATCCATGACCGTATTGAGCCCGCCTCTCTCACCAAGCTGATGACGGCTCATGTCGTTTTTTCAGCCATCAAGCAGAAACGCATCACCCCCACTCAAAATGTACCTGTATCAGAACGTGCCTGGCAGACATCCGGTTCACGCATGTTCATCGAGCCCGGTCGACCTGTCACCGTCGACGAGTTGATACGTGGGATGATAATTCAGTCCGGTAACGATGCATCGATCGCTCTGGCGGAGGTCATCGCAGGATCGGAGGATGCTTTCTCACAGATGATGAATAACGAGGCTCAACGTATGGGCATGAAGAATACCCACTTCGCTAATGCCACGGGACTGCCTCATCCTGATCATTTTACGACCGTCTACGATATGAGCTTACTGGCAGCTGCTATGATCCGAGATTTTCCTGAACAATACCCGATCTATTCAATTCGAGACTATACCTACAACAAGATTACCCAACCCAATCGGAACCGCCTCCTCTGGCTTGATCCGAATGTAGATGGCCTCAAGACCGGCCATACACAGGCCGCTGGCTACTGCCTGATCACTTCCGCTAAGCGGAATGAGAGGAGGCTCATCTCTGTCGTAATGGGAACCAGTTCAGACAATATGCGAGCCATGGAGAGCCAGAGACTGTTGAACTACGGATTCCAGTTCTACGATACCGTACGACTGTATCGAAAGGGGCAGGAGGTGACCACAATGCCTCTCTGGAAGGGCTCACAGAGCATTCTCAAGGCAGGATTCGGTCAGGATCTTTACTTCACTCTGCCCAAAGGACAAAACGATAAAATGAAGGCCACGATGGAGTATCAGAAACCCCTCATCGCACCGATCAGTGCGGGGCAGAGAGTCGGATCAGTCAAGATCTCAATCGATGGAAAACTAATGTCCGAGTACCCTCTTGTGGCGCTAGAGGGGGTGAGTATCGGCAACATTTTTGGCCGGACTTGGGATAGCATACGTCTATTGATTAACTAATATTTCAACCTAGCAATCTTCAAGGATTTAGTATGATCTATCTGAATGGCGAGTTCATGCCGATCGAGGAGGCACGTATTCCTGTGCTGGACCGGGGTTTCATTTTCGGGGATGGCGTGTACGAAGTAATTCCGGTGTATTCACGAAGACCATTCCGTCTGGCAGAGCATCTGAACCGGTTGCAGGATAGCCTCGACGGTATCCGTATCACAAACCCACACACCGATGCCGAGTGGAGCTCCCTGTTGGATAGAATCATCGCCGACAACGAGGGTGACGACCAGTACATCTATCTGCATATCACTCGCGGCGTTGCCAAGCGTGATCATGCCTTCCCAAAGGGGGTATTGCCAACGGTCTTTATCATGAGTAATCCACTCATGACTCCCCCGAAGGAACTTCTTTCCACCGGTGTCGATGCCATTACCGCGATTGATAACCGCTGGCTACGTTGCGATATCAAGGCGATCTCGCTACTGCCGAATGTATTGCTAAGACAGATGGCGGTCGATGTGGGTGCTGTTGAGACCATCCTGATCCGTGAGGGATTCATGACCGAGGGTGCTGCCAGCAATATCTTCGTGGTGAGGAATAACGCTCTGATAGCACCTCCCAAGAACCACTTGATGCTGCCCGGAATTACCTACGATATCGTACTGGAGTTAGCGGCTGCGAATGGCATCCCCTGCGAGGTGAGGAAAGTCTCTGAGTATGAGATACGTAACTCACAGGAGTTACTGCTGACCTCATCGACCAAGGAGATCATGCCAATCACACGTCTTGATGGGAAGAATGTGGGTGATGGCGCCCCTGGAAGCATGTTCAAAAGACTGCACCAACTCTACCAGACTTACAAGAATACGGTGATGCGTGGCGACACAAACAATAATTAACACGCAACCATCAATGCCGTCTGAGAACAACATGACCGAGACAGAATCACTGATCGAGTACCCCTGCGAATTCCCCATTAAGATTATGGGTCGTTCGGATGTATTATCGGATCAGGTCTCCCTGAGCAATCAGAACGACCCAGTCCAACAGAGCTTATCTCAATCGGTATTGGTGATCGTAAAAAAACATGCCTCCGACTTCGACGTGGACAGTATGACCATCAGGGTGAGTGGAGGGGGTAAGTACCTGAGCCTCACTTGCACCATCAATGCCGTTTCTCGGACTCAACTCGATGCACTCTACCGAGAGCTATGCGCCCAGCCATCGGTGGTGATGGTTCTTTGAACGGAGACAATCTGTCAGGGTCTAAAGGTCTCTTGGGACAGCTTGCTGAGCTGCCACCGTCAGAAAACAAATCCTTGAAATTAGAAGTCAGATACCGAGGGATGCTGGACTACCTCCCCACCTGGCAGGAGATGAAGGATTTCACCTCATCCCGTACCCAGAATACACCCGATGAGATCTGGCTGTTAGAGCACCCTCCGGTGTATACACAGGGGGTGGCTGGAAGGCCTGAACACCTTCTTCATGACAATGGTATCGATGTAGTCCGGATCGATCGTGGAGGTCAGATCACCTACCACGGACCCGGCCAGATCATCGCCTACCTGCTCCTGGATATGCGCCGTTATAATCTCGGTGTACGTGAACTGGTCAGGAGGATGGAGGGCTCCGTGATAGACTTACTGAAAGACTATCAGATCAGTGCAGAAGGCCGAACCGATGCACCGGGTGTGTACGTGAACGGCGCTAAGATCGCTGCACTGGGTTTGAAAATAAAGAATGGATGCTGCTACCACGGGCTATCATTGAACGTAAACATGGAACTGACCCCATTCAGCATGATTAATCCTTGTGGGTATCCAGGACTGAAGGTGACCCAGACCCATGACCTCGGAATTACCGATGGAATTGAGGTGTTAAGTCGCATCCTCGCAGAAAAATTACAAACACGAATCATAGAAGGCAAGAATGACCACTGAGACACGCCAGAAGGGTGCAGACAAGACTGCTCGTAACCCAATCAAGATCGTTCCACAAACGGAGGTGCTACGTAAACCGTCGTGGATACGTGTTCGATCCTCGAACAGCAAGGAGTTCTACGAAGTCAAGCGTATCCTGCGAGAGCAGAAACTCCACACCGTGTGCGAGGAGGCCTCCTGTCCTAATATCGGAGAATGCTTCGGAAAGGGAACAGCCACATTCATGATCCTGGGTGATCTCTGCACCCGCCGATGCCCCTTCTGCGATGTAGCCCATGGAAAACCGCGACCACCCGATCCTGATGAACCGCTCCACCTCGCACAATCGATCGCTGCCATGCGTCTCAAGTATGTCGTCATCACGAGTGTCGATCGTGATGATCTGAGAGATGGTGGTGCTCAGCATTTTGTGGACTGCATCAGACAGGTTCGTGAACACTCTCCCCAAACAAAGATCGAGGTACTGGTGCCGGATTTCCGTGGCAGACTGGACGTTGCTCTGGAAAAATTATCCGCATCCCCACCGGATGTACTGAACCATAACCTCGAGACCGTACCACGCCTCTATAAGCAGTGCAGACCCGGCGCGGATTACGCTCACTCTCTCAAGCTGCTACAAGACTTTAAGACGCGTTTTCCATCCATCCCAACCAAGTCTGGATTGATGCTGGGTCTCGGCGAAACAGATGAAGAGATTCTTGAGGTGCTGAGTGATCTGCGTAAACACTCTGTCGAGATGCTCACCATCGGTCAGTACCTGCAACCGAGTAATGGTCACCTACCGGTACTGAGGTATGTGACTCCGGATGGTTTTAAGGAGTTCGAACGTGCTGCCATCGAGATGGGTTTCAGCCATGCTGCATGTGGTCCGATGGTTCGTTCGAGCTACCATGCAGACCAGCAAGCCCACGAATCGGGTCTGGTCTAGTTCAATTGGGGGATAGGATGACGCATCTAAATGCCCGACTTAAAAGACCGGTCCGTGCATCAGGAATTCTTCTCTGTCTACTCCTCCTCTCATCCCACGTCTACTCAGCAGGTATCAATAGCCTCTCCAATGAAGAGGCCCTTGATGGTCTGAAGCAGGCACTCGACCAGGGCGTTATCGCCGCGACGAGCAAGCTGACAACAGGGAATGGATTTCTTGGTAATGCAGGGGTCAAGATCCCATTACCCAGATCATTGCAAAAGGCGGAGGGAGTGATGCGTAGCTTCGGAATGAAGAAGCAGGCAGACTCATTAATCATCGCCATGAACCGTACCGCAACCGCAGCAGCACCTGAGGCCATGATACTGATGGCAGATGCCGTGAAGAGAATGACCGTTGAAGATGCCAAGGGAATTCTGAATGGGAATGATGATGCTGCCACACAGTACTTCCGAGATGCCACCTCTGTCCCCCTTGCTGAGAAACTCCTACCCATCGTAAGAAAAGAAATCGCACAAACAGGCCTTCTGAATCAGCTCAATGATTTTATGCGTAGGGGAGAAAAGTTAGGTCTGGTGACAGATTCAGATCCGGATGTCGAGACGTATCTGACACAAAAAATTCTAGATGGCTACTACCTCATGATGGCGGAAGAAGAACGTGCCATCCGAAAAGACCCGATCGGTCAGGGGAATAAACTGCTGCAACATGTATTTGGTGCGATCAGGTAAAGATTGAATTAAATCCCTCCTCCACCCGTAGTCGAAATCAATCTCACTTAACAGCCCTCCTCCCATCCTCTACCAATTCCGTAGCAATCCACTCGGTCAATTCTCCGGTCAAACGATCAACTGCAATGGTAAGGGCATGGACAGCTCCTGTGGCGTCGGGCTGAGTGGTCTCTTGATCGATACTGAAGTTGCGCTGAGCGAGTAACTGTCGGCCCCCTCTCGAGACCAAACTGGCTCGTAGCCTGACCACCACCCTGCTCTGATCAGGTGTATCAAATACCTGAGAAAATTCTTCCAATCCGATCCGTAGAATATAGTCTGTACGAACGCCATCCCCCGCACCGAGAACTGCATTCTGGGTCACACTCGCGAGATGACTTCTGACTCGGTGGGTGATCAGTGCTGCCGGTGAGGCCGCCCAACGGCTATTGGCATACCCATGTGATTGAGATGGGTCATGATAGGCAAGACGATACTGAATCGTCTGGCTATCCAGCCAAGTTGGAGATACTGCATCAGCCACCATCAGGCTCGCCCATGTCGGCATCTGAACGATTGAAGAGGAATCTGCCGAACGGATTAGACCCAGGTCATACACCGTGGACGATGTCCTGGACTGGGGAGTGACCGAGCAGCCTGTAATCAGGATGGCCAAGACTAAAATAGTTTTTTTGATTTTCATTTTGTTAGACCCTGGGGTGTGACAAAACCATTCTCTCCTGGTCCTGGCTGGGTTGGCACTCTACCGAACAGAAGGCTACGTGGCTGCTCCTCCAACTGCAACAGAACCCGGTCTGCGCTACGAGTACTGCGCGAAATGCCGTGACTCGCATCGCGCATCTTGGGGAGTGTTTCTGACAACTCTTCTGCGGTGTCTGACAGGCTGTCGATGATCCCTCCCTGTTTGTTCATCTTGGTCACAATCAGATTCAGATCGGTCATTAATTGATTGGTCCTCTTCAGCGTAACGCTGGCCTCTTCCGCGAGTTCCGGAAGAGCCTTAAGACTTGGTTGAATCTGACTGGCGATACTATCAAGATGCCCACTTGCACCCTCTACATTACTCAGAATGTGAGAGATGCGTGACTGGTTCTTATCATCTAACAATGCATTCAAACGACCCGCTAACTCGTTTGCATTACTCAGAAAGTGTTGCCCTGAATTGGTAATGTTATCCAGTGCAGAAGGCCTCAGTGGAATCCTTGCCTGCTGATCATGACCGCTCTCCAGACGTTGGGTAGAATTTCCGTCATCATTTAACTGTATGAACGCAAGTCCAGTCAGTCCTTGATAACCGAGCTGTGCATAGGTATTTTTAGTCAGAGGGATACCCCCATCCACTGCAACACGGATGAGAATGATGTGTGCATTTTTTGGGTCCAGCCGAATATCCTCGACCTTACCCACGCTGACCCCCCGGTAACGGACAGCTGCCTGAGGGTTGAGACCTGTGACCGGGACCTCGGACACTAACAGGTACCTGTCACGCTTCACGGTCTCACCGCCGAACCAGACTGCGACAGATGCCACCGCCAAGGTCAGGAGCATTACGAAAAGGCCCGCTGCCAGGGCATGGGAACGGTTCTCCATGACTCCTCCTTATAAGATATGTCCATTATTTCCTAGCGCCTTCTTACCACGATCACCGAAAAAGAACTTGCTGATGAATGGGTGTTTGGTGCTCATGACCTCTTGCAAGCTACCCAGTGCCAAGAGACGCTGATCTGCCAGCACGGCCACTCGATCAGAAAGTGCCGCCAAGGTATCTAGGTCATGAGTCGCCATCACAATGGTCAGTGTTAACTCTCTTCGTAGAGTCTGAATCAGGTTCACGAATCCCTCGCTCAGAACCGGGTCCAGACCTGATGTCGGCTCATCTAAAAATAGTAATTCAGGATCAAGGGCCATCGCCCTCGCCAGCGCAATACGCTTGATCATTCCTCCGGAGAGTTCGGCCGGCATCTTGTTCGCATGCTGAGAATCAATCTCCACCATCTCGAGCTTGAGCATTACCAGGTCACGTACCATCGGCTCGTTTAAGGTACGTAGCTCTCTCATCGGCAGTGCGATATTGTCAAAGACAGATAACGCACTGAATAGAGCCCCCTTTTGAAAGAGTACACCGCAACGGTTACGAATCCGTTGCAACTCGCTACGGTCGGACTTATGTACCGACTGACCAAAGATCCGGACTGAACCCTGTGATGGCATCTCTAGACCGAGCATCTGTCTCAGCAAGACAGTCTTGCCACTGCCGGAACTCCCAACCAATCCAAGAACCTCCCCCCCCTTCACAGAGAGGTTGATATCCTCATGGACCACATGACTGCCGAACCGGGTATAAAGATCCTCGACCTCGACAACATTAACCCCACTCGTCGTCATAACATCCCCCTACCTGATCCCCACATCGGAGAAGATGACCGCAAAGATTGCATCGATGATGATGACCACCGTGATCGCAGTCACTACTGAATTGGTCGTGCCGATACCCAGACTCTCTGTATCTGACTTAATCCTCAATCCAAAATGGCATGCGATGAGTGCGATGACCATTCCACAGACCACACCCTTACTCAGTCCGAGCCATAGATTGGCGAGTGGGACAGCGTCGGGTAACTTGTTCAGAAAGAATTGATAGCTCAGACCTAACTGTAGTTCAGCAACAACCATACCCCCCATCAGAGAGATCGCGCTGGTCCACATCACCACCAACGGCATCGCGATACCAAGTCCAATCACTTTCGGCAGAACCAACCTCAGACTGTGAGGGATCCCCATCACGGTCAATGCATCGAGCTCCTCATTCACCCTCATCACACCCAACTGTGCGGTCATGGAGGATCCTGAACGGCCCGCCACCAGGATTGCTGCCAGCATCGGACCCAACTCTCGGATGATGCTCATCCCCAGGATATTAATGATGAAGATATCCGCACCGAACATCTGTAACTGCTTGGAGGAGAGGTAGCTCAGAACAACTCCAATCAGAAATCCCACCAGTGCAGTAATCCCCAATGCCTGTGCACCGGTTCGAAATAGATTGGCAGAGATCTCTCGCCAGGGGATGCGTGCTGGGTTGGCAATCAGGTACTTCATATCCAGCAGTAACTGTCCAGCCAGGATGACGATACTGGTCAGGTGCTCCCACAATAGAATTGCACCTCCCCCTATCCTCGCAACGATCCATAGGGGCTCCTTTGCGGGGAGAGATGGGATTGGAGGAGCCTTTCCTAGTCGACTGAATAATCGCTCTTGATCGGGCCTGATTGATAGATGCTCTGGTCGAGAGGCCCCCCAAGAACGCCACAAGAGAACCGCCCCAGCATCATCCATCTGGTCGATCTTGGTCAGATCCCAATGAAGATTAGGGTCAGACGCGTAGGATGCTAGTTCATCGGATAGATCACCCATCCTCCGACCAAGAGCGGACAGTGTGCAACTACCGGTCAGGAGTAGGCATTCCTCGCCCCCTTGAACGGTGGTCCGGCTGATTTGCATTGATGACTGAATGGGCTCTCTCTCTGACATCGAGATGGAGGATACCTTTATTGAAACAGGGAACATGTTGCAGACGCAGCCTATCTTAGCCTGGTCTGCTCATTATGGTGGCGGACTCCAACCGGTGGATAGGCCCACTCCCAACAAGGTGTCAATGGTTATGACGTATCGTCTTAGACTGAGAGCGCGTGGACGGGTCTGTTACACGGATCTGATAGGACGCGTGGCAGGAGACACACTTACCCATGGAATCGCTTAACTGCTTCAGTGTGTGCTTGGGATCCTTCAGTGACTCCGCATCAGCGGCGATCTGATCAAAGTCCCGATGCAATGACATCCCCATCTGCATAAACTCCTGAGGAAGGATCGCCTTCATATGATCCTCTCCCTTGTGAGGCATCCCCGTCCCGAGAGGACGAGCATGATCCGCCACAGAAGCCATATCGTCCCTAGCGAGTGCTGACAGTATTCCCTGAGCCCCTGCGAGTAATGCTCTCATCTCGGTGAGTATATGATCTCTCTGCATCTCGTTCATGGGTAAGGAGCGGCGTGTATCGATCTCTCCGGCCGTGGCAGAGATTGAGATGAGGAGCAGTGACATGGCAAGTATCTTCTTCAAGTGAACCCCCAGAGTATCTATACTGATAAATGATGGTAAGGCCAGTACCCTATTACAGGCGGGTCTGACGTCATTCAACCGGCAAACCGGCCCCCTTCCATTCTGGCCAGCCCTCACGGTAGTAATGGACCTGACTCCAACCCCACGAGACCGCCCTCTCGCTGGCGATCGAACTTCCCTTGCAGTGAATGCCGTTACAGTAAAAGACCACCCCATGATCCTTCTTAACCAGACCGATCAGATTCTCCTGGGTGAATCTCTCACCACTCACTGGTAAGTTTTTTGAGCCGGGTATATGACCATTATTGAAGTCCTCAACCCTCCTCACATCAATGAAAGTAAGTCCTTGATCATGAAGGCTCTTGGCCGTTAGGGTGCCGATGGTAATCGCTCCATCGACCCTCTCCGTGACCTCATCTGCGGCCAGGACCGAGCCGCCTATAAATAGTATAGCCAAGGATGGCAGTAAGTATCTCTTCATTTCATAAGCCCAAGGCCGGATATCATGATCTTCAACCTCGTCATAGTAGAACCGGTGCGGTTTTCTGGTCAAGTGGTCGATCCGGACCTGACAGAGGGGTCATCATGACCTAGTCTGCTTAAATTATAAGGTTTTTAGTCACTGCTGGCCGATAGTTTCATTAGTCATTTTGCCACAAGCCAATATCAATAAGGGGTTTGACATGATTTTGAATTCCGGCGATTTGAAATCACCGTCCGCTTTCGGGGCATTAATTTTTAGGCTGTATCGTTGCCATTTTTTCCGGCAGGCGAGGCAGTCAAATGAATCATGGCAGAACCGTATTCGCGCAGTTGTTGGAATTTATTCCCTTTGGCCATTTCGAACACCTGGTCGATCGTTTCGCGGCGAATCGCGGTGTCAGCGAGTTCACGGCATGGAGCCATCTTCTGTGCATGACCTATGCTCAACTGACCCGGCGAGAGGGTTTGCGCGATCTGGTTGCTTGCCTCAACTCCCAGCGTTCCAAGCTCTACCACATCGGCATTCGCGCTCGCGTTTCCAAATCAACGTTGGCCGACGCCAACGAACGTCGCGACTGGCGTTTGTTCGAAGCGCTCGGGCAGCGGTTGATTACCATTGCACTCGAACTCTATCGGGACGAAGACATCGGCTTGGGACTCAAGGCACCGCTCTACGCGATGGACTCGACCACCATCGACCTGTGCCTTTCCTTGTTCCCGTGGGCCGATTTCCGTTCCACCAAAGCAGCTGTCAAAGCGCATACCATTATCGATCTGCGCGGCGCGATTCCTGTCTTCATATCCATTACCACCGGCAAAGTACACGACATCAATCTGCTCGATGCGGTGATGTTGCCAGCCGGAAGCATCGTGGTCGTCGACCGGGGTTACCTGGACTTCGCCAGGCTCTTTGCGCTGACGCAGCGGCAAGGCAGCTTCGTCGTGCGTGCCAAGGACAACCTACGCTATACCTGGATCGCTTCGCGCGAGGTCGGCCGCTCGACCGGCCTGTGCGCCGACCAGACCATCCTGCTGGTCACCCCGAAGTCCAAGCAAGGCTATCCGCAACGGCTGCGCCGCGTTTCTTTCCGCGATCCGGAATCCGGTTTGCATCTGGTTTTCCTTACCAACCGTTTCGATCTTCCTGCGCTCACCGTCGCCGCCATCTACAAGCAGCGGTGGCAGATCGAATTGTTCTTCAAGTGGCTCAAACAAAACCTGACGATCAAGCATTTCT
>Ga0265593_1001097_pt1 | contig 13064 bp, 11 predicted proteins | sample saktaG_8_FD_190136 | JGI IMG/M metagenome (GOLD analysis project Ga0265593, IMG submission 190136) | Saline water microbial communities from Sakinaw Lake, British Columbia, Canada - sak_2011_5_24_36m | ecosystem: Environmental > Aquatic > Non-marine Saline and Alkaline > Saline ...
CATTTATGCAGCGCAGATCCATTGACAGGCTTTACACGTAGCGGTTGCTGCGAAACTGGACCAGAGGACAACGGCAGCCATACCGTATGCGCCCAAATGACTGATGAATTTTTAGCCTACTCTATTTCACGCGGCAATGACTTAAGCACGCCACGCCCACAATATGGCTTTAACGGCTTAAAAGCGGGTGACCGTTGGTGCCTATGTGCTGCACGCTGGCTTGAAGCATCAGAAGCTGGCTTTGCGCCACCAGTGATATTAGAAGCTTGTCACGTAAAGTGTCTAGAAATCGTAAGTTTGGCAGATTTGAAATACCACGAACTTAGATAAGTGCAAGTATTGGGAGAGTTCTCCACGGATATAGTTTAGACCAGCATCCTGAACCAAAAAGGCTCAAGTGGTAAAAGCCTAGAATGCATTAGGTACACCCATAAAGGGCGCGCGCACAACACTCGAATGACCAAAACCGATGCTATAAACTAGTTCAAGGAATTATTAGCCTAAACCGCACCGCAGAGAACAAACTTTAAAACTTTGAAAGTCTAACGCTAGAAGTTTTATAAACTGCTTATTACACATAACTTAAATTACCAGCTACTTAGCAAATTCTAAAACCATTGGAATGATTTTACTATAAATTTCGGTGGTGTGACAAAGTTCTAAATGACTATTTCTTAGCGCAGACATCATCAATTTGGTCTTGCATTAGCGAAATTCTGCGCTTAATGTCGCCTACATCAACATTGCCACTTTTAGCGTGGAGTAATTCATGCGATAAATTAAGCGCTGCCATAATCGCGATACGCTCAACGCCTATGATTTTTCCACCATCACGGATGTCACGCATCTTTTTATCTAAAAAATTAACCGCATTAATCAACCCAGGGCGCTCTTCATCGGTACAAGATACCATGAACTCACGACCCATTATATTGACATCTACACCTTTACTCTGGCTCATTTACCGTGGCTCGCTTACTGTAGCTGTAGCTAATTGTAATTTACTCAACATGTGTACCCTGCCTTAAGGCAGACTCTCCATCAAAGCTTCAATACGCTCACTTGCGCTCGCCATGTTGGCTTTTAATAAGGCCGCATCACTCTGCGTTGCGCCTAAATCAAGGCGTAGCTGTGCGTTTTCGTTGCGCAAGTCACTGCACAATGAAATCAAGCCAGTTAATTTTACTTCTAACGCTTTTAAGTCTGCATCCATATGTCCACTATAATTTAAAAAACTGATTGTAGTCAATAGCTAACGTGTAATTTCCAAAGTATTACTCGATGTTGCAAACGTTGCTTAAAAAACCATCATAAAAAGTTCTGGGCAGTTAAGCAATAAACGCTATAATTCGCGCTTGTTGTTAGGTGCCAAGTTTGTTTTCTACAAACAAGGTGAAACTGGGAAATAGGTGCGTGACCACTTTAATTATTTAAAGTTTAACTAGTCCTATGCTGCCCCCGCAACGGTAAGTGAGTTTTTGATTTATTCAAATAGTTTTGCAATATGCCACTGAGTTCAAGCCTAGAAAAGGCGAGATTTGGGAAGGCGCAAAACAATAGGCTAAAAAACCTAACACTCACAAGCCCGGAGACCGGCCTGAAAACATCGCCTTACTTTAAGGCACGCTAGGAAATACTGCGGGTGGCAGTAAACAAAGGCTGCGCCATTTTCGTCTATTGCTAGACCGCGCTTTCTTTATTTATTTTTCATTCTGTCAGTGCTTCCTAGTTTAAAAAATCTACATGCGGGGCCGCATGTAATTTAGGGAAATGCAATGAAAAAATCCACCATTGCCAGCCTGATGGGCCTGGCTTTTACTTCACAGGCTTTTGCGGTTGAGAATATTAATTTGGACGATGTAACCGTGAGTGCAAGCCGCTTTGAACACAGAGAGTTTGAAACCACTTACGCCTCAGAAATTCACACAGCGAAACAGATTGAAGCCTCAGGGGCAGCAACGCTTTATGATTTTTTAGCGCAACAAACTTCACTTAATATTTTGCCAAATATTGGCAACAAAGCAACGCCATCTATCAACTTACGTGGCTTTGGAGGTGAAAATGGCTATCAGAATGTTGTGATTACGGTGGATGGTCAGCGTCTGAATAATATTGACATGCAACCTCAATTGCTTGGGGCAATTCCATTGGAAAATATTGAGCGCATAGAAATTAGCAAGGGCAGTAGCTCTGTTATTTACGGTGATGGCGCAACGGCTGGGTCAATTCAAATTATGACTAAAAATAAAACTGGCGTGACCGTGAGCACTTCATTTGGTAGCTTCGGGCAACAAAATCACGCCATAAATGCGGGAATTTCAGAACGGTTTTTCGATTTATCTGCCAGTTTGGCACATGATAGCTATGATGGTTTTAGCCAAAAAGACACTGAAGGCCACAAAGATTCATTTACCAGCGATACGCAAAACGTTAAATTAAAAATCAAGCCAGCTGATTTTGTACGAATTTTTGCAGAAGCCACTAACTCACACAATGATATTCGCTATATCAATCCTTTAACGAAAGCACAGTTTGATGCAGACCCATCGCAAAATGGCGGTGCAGCTTATTCACATCAAGGCTTTGACACCAAACAATGGCGATTAGGGGTTGAGTACGACATTACCTCAAGCCTTAAATTTGCAGCATCTCACTTTCAAGAAGACAAGTTGTCGGAGTTCGTTAATTACGGATCAAAATCTTTTTATGACTATGAATCAAACGAAATTTCCTTACGATATTTAGGGGATGCCTTTAATGTAATTGGGGGTTTACAGACTTTTTCTGGTGCGCGAAAAGGCGATACAAACGTAACCAACAAAGATAACAAAGCCTTATTTTTACAAACTGAATATCATCCAGATTGGTTTTCAAATGCGCTCACACTTTCAGTCGGCGCACGTAATGAAACAGTGGAGTATCGTTATGCACCAACGAAAGGTGCGCAGCTCAATGCTTCTGAAAACTTAAATGCTTGGGATGTGGGGGCCAATTATCGCTTGAATCCTGAATTAACCGGGTTTGCAAACTACAATCAAGGATTTCAAGCACCTGATATTGACCGGTTTTTTAACTTTGGCGGCGGATTTAACGGCTTTATTAACCCAGCTAAAACGAAAACAATTAATGTTGGTTTAAACCATATCATTGCAAACAACCGTTTTAAAGCGACGGTTTTTCAGACGCGCTTAAATAATGAAATTTATTATTTTCAAGACAATTTAAATTTCATTTATCGCAATACAAATATCGATAAATCCCATAAGTACGGTCTTGAATTACAAGACTATTACAAATTTAACGACCAATTAAGTACCTCGCTAATTTACAACTATACCCGTGCAATCATTGACCAAGAAAATGACGGCGCAGGCGCTTTTAATGGTAAAAATTTACCAGGTGTCCCTAAACATAGTCTGGTTGCAAACTTAAATTATCAGTTTGTTAATCATGTTAGCTTAAACGTTAACCAAACTTGGCGTTCAGCCGCGTTTGCCTTCAATGATTTTGCGAATAACTTTACTCAAAAACAAGCGCAGTATCAAACCACCAACGTTGCGCTTAATTATCAGTACAAAAAAATGAATTTCTTTACCTCGGTTAACAACTTATTTGCCCATGAAAACGCTATCCAAGTCGCTGATGATGCAATGTACCCAGTTGATTTTGTACGGACCTTGCGCGTTGGAATAAAGGTGGATTTTTAAAAAAATGTTATGATAACAACCACGAAATCGGAGAAATTTATGAATACGTCACAAACAGCTAAACAGTTTTCCATTGCAGGCGCAATCGCTCTCTTAATGCTACTCACACGCGGTAGCCATGTTTTAACCAGCGTAGCCTTGCCAGATGCAAGTTTGGCCTTATTGTTAATCGGTGGCATGTATTTAAGAAAAACGGCTTGGTTTGGCTTATTTGTTGCGCTTGCTACTGCGATTGATTTTGGGGCTGCCGCTGTTGATAGCTTGCAAGGTTTTTGTTTAACGGCTGGCTACTGGGGCATGTTGCCAACTTACGCGGTGATGTGGTTGGCTGGCTTTTGGTTAAGCAAGCAAACGAATAGTTTTGACGCGCTTAAATATACAGTGGTGAGCGTGTTGGCTACATTTTTAGCGTTTGTTATTTCCACACAAAGTTATTACTTGTTTTCTGGTCGCTTTCCAGCCGAGGGCGTTGTCGAATCATTGCAACATGGTTGGGAATATTTACCTAGTTATATGGGCTTTACCGCGTTGTACTTAGTGGCGTTTTGGGCTTTAGCTAAAACCTTGCCTAAACTTAATTTAGCGGTTAAAACTTCATCAGGCACGGCGGCATAATGACTTAGCCGTACTTTATTAAAATCATATTTAAGCCGCGTTAGATTGCAACTCCAACGCGGTTTTTTTATGGGAACTCCGCTCTCAATATAATGGCTACCGCAATTGACTGAATCTAAAAATGAGCGCCATTTAGCCCGTATGCAACGCAAAAATTCGGTGATTGATGTTGGCATTAACGCGGCTCAGGATACTCGCGGAGTATTGCTAATTAACACTGGCAACGGCAAGGGTAAATCTACCGCCGCCTTTGGTTTACTTGCACGCGCATTAGGCCACGGCATGAACGCGGTGCTGGTGCAGTTTATCAAAGGCCGTTCTGACACTGTGCGTGCGGGCAAGGCGGACAAAAGCCTTATTCTTAACGAATTCTGTGCAGTCTGCGGTTATCACCGCAAGTACGCATTACGCTTATCCCCCTGTGTCAGGCTACTTGTCACAAAGCTGTATAAACTACATTGCTATTTCATATGTACTTCAGTAGTAGTTTTAATATGTTGCATATTCTCATACCAACTGAGCAGCGATTCTCATGAGCACTGACCATTAATTAAAAGCTATGCATATTTTTTAACGGCAGCTTTGTAGCAAGCTGATTTATAGGTCAAAGGGCAAATAATGACCCATAGGAAACATTCGCCACCCAACAAAAAACACCCGAAGGTGCCTAGGTTAATCCTATGCTACTAAGTACTAGATCTTGCCGTTCAGATTAAAGCCCAATCATGTAACTAAAATATGCCGTGGTTGACCCAGTACTTTGGAATGGCAGTTGTTGATAAAAGACATCCCCTGAAATGCGTTGTGTTTTGGACACAGCATAATAAGCACCAGCAGAAGCCACTAAACGAGTATGTTTAATACTGTCGTTGAAGTTCTCTGGAGTCAGCCCGCTAATGTTTGATGATGTCGCTGAGTATTGGTCAACACTATGTTCTAGGTCATGTTCTATACCGAAGCTTGCTGTGAGCGTGGCTTTAGGTGTCAGCGCATGGTTTAACTTTAATCCGACCAATGCGGTGGTTGAGCGGTCTTTGAGTGCAGCGTAGGCTAATGGTGTTGAAACACCTGTTTCTGTATAAGCATCTTGCTTGATGGTGGTTTGACGTAAGGCAAGATAAGGACGAAGGGTTGTTTTATCTTGGTTAGTACGGAAGGCATAACTTAATTCACCGACATAGCTTTGGGTATTAAGATTAGTAGCACCAGTACCTGCTTCTGAAGTGCCTATCACATCACGGGTAGTGTTCACATCTTTATCTTGATAAGCATTCGCTACTTTTACTTGAACGCCTAAACCATCAGCATTTTGATTCCATACGGCAAATATACCCATCAAAGGATTCTTGTTAGATACCTTGATACCCGTAGGTGTGTTGTTGCTGACATTTTGGTCTAAGAAACCACCAATGCGGATGTTAGGTGTGGCCTTATAACCCACGACGACCACAGCACTCGTACTGTTTGAATTAGGGTTATCTACAGTCGCATAACGACCACCTGCCGAAATACACATGCCCTTAGTATCAAACAAATTACAGTCATAGGCATTCATGTTGGCGAAGTTAGTTGAGACAGCAGAAGCGTTGAACGTGCTGCGTAATCTTTGTGCTGAGTTATGGAGTGATTCTTGGGTGTCCGGGGCATTTGGGCCAGAAGCAACTGGTACATATGTTGGAAACAATAAGTCCCAAATATCCGTTGTACCTATTTCTTCGACTAGGCTATAGCTATAGCCAGAATAGTTGCCTGTAAGGGTAGATGAATTTAATAAACTGGCAGAAACTCCAGAAATAACAGCTGGATAAATTGTTGATTTAACTGAACCACTGTGGATACTAAAATTTGTCAAACCTAAATCCTTGTCCCAATTACGTGCATTTGTCACAGTTAACTGACCATAAGTGGAAGCATCGGAACCAAGAATGACACCGTAATTATGCGGAAGAATTCCATTGAAAGTTTAGGGTACTGAAATATTGCCTGCATTACCCTGATTGTTATAAAAGGTTTCTATTGTGCCCCCACTATCATTATTTATTCCATAAGAAGCACCAGTTATTGTTCCCGTATTATTTATCAAAACTATAGTGATCATATTATTATTATTTATTCCATAAGTAGCACCAGTTATTGTTCCCGTATTATTTATCAAATCTATAGTGCCCCCATAACTCCAAATACCTGCATCAACTGTACCGGTGATTGTTCCGCCTGTATTAGTAATTGTTGTCCCAGATCCCGATTGGTTTTTAATACCGTTTTTACCTGTAATTGATCCCGAGTTGTTTATTATATTATCCGTCCCGCCCGCAAAAACAACTCCGTCACTTCCAGTCAATCTTTTATATTTTGAAAACAAGCCTCCAGCAATGCTTCCTGAATTAGTCAGAATTAGACGATTCGATCCCTGAACACCATTTCCGCCGTAAGTGCCATTACCACCTGTAATGTGGCCGTTATTTATAATAGAATTATCGCCTGAACCTGAAGTGCTTGCATACACACCTGCACCTCCGCTAGTGTCAAATGCACTAATAATTGTGCCCCCGTTACCCCCTGTAACAGATTTGTTTAAATTAATAGTAAGATTGTCCCCTTGATTCAAATTCACCGCATTATCCCCATCAGCATCCACCCCCCCATCAGCACCAATAATATCTGCATTAACAATAATATCTGCAGCAAATAATGGCGAAGATGCGATACCAAAAGAGAGGGTTATTGCTAGAGACATTAGACTTAATTTTATGCCGTGGCCTTCTTTTTTCGGCGCTGGCTTAGTGCAAGATGCAACCTTAAAGTGCGACCCTGCTATTTCAGAAACCACTTGGTTTAGCCCCAGTGCCTGATTAAAAATTATTCGATGAATTTTATTCATACCTGTAAGCTCCAGAATAGTTTCTTCTTATCACCTCATTAAGCTTAGGTAATAAGTAATTAATTTTTTAATATGAGGCCTTTGCACGAAACAGGAAATAGTTCATATTTTAAACAAAAATACCAAAAACCGTCATTCTGAGCGTAGCGAAGAATCCAGTAATATCAATAGGTGGCATGGATTCTTCGCTACGCTCAGAATTGACAGATTGAATGTTTTTAGTGTAAAAGTTGTTTCTTGCAAAGGTCTCAATATATATTATATCTAATTATTAAAAACTGAACTAAAAGCTAGATTCTACGTAATCTGTAATCTTATTTAATTGGTAATCTTGATTGTATTTTGAATGGCTCTTTGAATACTCAATACATGAGCGCTTTAATGATTTTTTTGTTATGACTTGTTTAATCAAATCACAATAGTTAGGTGTGTGGCCTTCAGTATTGACGACTACGCACGCCCCAAGCTCTTCAATGCGTTGTGCCAGTAAAAATTGTTCAAGGTTAGTTGGAAAAATTAACTGCGGGATATTGGATAGCAACATAGCGGAAGTAAATCCATTTCCACCATAACCTATGGCCAAATCACATGTATCAACAATGCTGCTTAATTGAATAGATTCAGTATAGACATTAAGGTTTTTACCCTGAAGATTTTCTTTTGCAAATTGGGAAAGTCCTGGAATGACTGCAATTACAGCATAATCTAATAGATGGAGTGCTCTAATCACCAACTCACAATCACGAAAATCTGGTCGTAAATAAACAAACACTTTTACATTCGAGTCATTGGGCCAACTAACCTCTGACCCACGAGACATATCAAATATTGGACCGACATATTCATTTAAATTGCTAACAACTCTATTGCGGTAGTGGTCAAGCTCTGGGTATGTGAAAAAGAAGTTTTTAGTCACCTTAAATAAATCAGCCAGACTTTCAATCGGTTTTGTGCCGTAGGCACTTAATACACTATTAATCGTCTTGGTTATCCGATTGTCCGATTCTAATAATCTTTGATTATTATTTTGTAACCATGGCCTTATGCTAGGCAATGGATTTAGTTGTGGTGGTGTATAAAACCCCGTTCCAATAGTAACAACAGGTAAATTTAATATTTTGGCTGCCAAAATTGCCGTTGGTGAGTAATTGGCAATCAATAAGTCAGGGTTAAATAACTTTAGCGTATTGCACCAAACATCAATGATTTTTATAAGATAATTTTCATCGTGATAACCACATCGAAGAAGAATTTCAGCAAAACTAATAGGCGATTCCGCTAATCCAGAAACGTTGGCTAGCCAGACAGGTGCCTGAAATACGGGGATATTATCTAAATCTGAGAGATTGATACCATGAATTTCTCTGAAAAGAAGATTAACAGTATGCCCTCGATTTTTTAATGACTTAGCTACTGGCAATATTTCAGAGATATGCCCAGAGTTACTACCAATTTCCCATGAAAAAATTATGTTGCTCACATCCAACCTTTAGCGTTTAAATTAGAAAATAATTTTGAATTTAAGATGGTTAGACTCTATAAAAGTAAGAACGAAAACTGAATGCGTTTATTTTAACACCTCATCATTAACGACTCGGGAATTCTATATTTTTCGTAAGCTCAAGCGATAATATTAACTGACGCAAGCCCGCCGAAGGTTTTTAATGAATTAAATTATTAACATAACAATATAACCATAATAAGCTCTTCTTGAAGAATCAATTTTAACCGAATGTCCGCTTTTGGCCGTTAGCACCAATCCTGAATGTCAGCTAGCCGACATTCAAAAATCCAAATCATCAGAATTGCATAAATGTTCACTTAGCGACTTTTAAGTCAAATAAACGATGAAACGCAGATATCAAATGATATTTGAATAAATTATCCGCAATTATTAATAGTTAGTTCATTAATTTTATAGTTCAATAAAAACAATAGGTTATTTATTTAAAATATCCATAATATTAGTCGTTTAAAGACAGTCTTTATTTATACGATCAATATAGTTAATTGGCTTTAACGCTTTATTCAACGGTTACCGACTTTGCTAGATTTCTTGGTTTATCCACATCTGTACCTTTTATCAACGCAACATGGTAGGCCAGTAACTGCACGGGGATGGTGTGCAAAATAGGGGAGAGTATGCCGACATGGCGCGGTGTGCGGATGACGTGTACGCCTTCAGATTCCGTAAAATGGCTATCGCTATCGGCAAATACAAATAGCTCGCCGCCGCGTGCGCGGACTTCTTGCATGTTTGATTTTACTTTTTCTAGTAGCGCATCATTCGGCGCGATCACTACCACTGGCATATCGCTATCAACCAAGGCTAACGGGCCGTGTTTTAGTTCGCCGGCGGGGTATGCCTCGGCGTGGATGTAAGAAATTTCTTTGAGCTTGAGTGCGCCTTCTAGCGCAATGGGGTAATGTATTCCGCGTCCTAAAAACAGTGCATGCTGCTTATCGGCAAAGCGCGTGGCCCATTCTCTAATTTGCGGCTCTAAATTTAGGGCATGTTGTACGCTACCGGCAAGTTTACGCAAGGCGCTTAAGTGTTCTTGTTCCTGCGTGTCTGAAAGTAAGCCGCGCTGCTTGGCTAATGTTGCGGCCAAGGTGAATAGGGCGATCAACTGAGTGGTAAACGCTTTGGTTGAAGCAACGCCGATTTCTGCGCCAGCGCGGGTGTAGAACACCAGCTGCGAGGCGCGTGGAATGGCGCTCTCCTGCACGTTGCAAATCGATAGGGTGAGGGTTTGACCTAGAGATTTTGCATGCTTTAATGCTTCCATGGTGTCTAGTGTTTCGCCTGATTGTGAAATAGTCACTATCAACTGGCGCGGATTAGGTACCGATACGCGATAACGATATTCACTGGCAATTTCAACGTTGGTGGGTAATTGCGCAATGCTCTCTAACCAGTATTTAGCGGTCAGTGCTGCGTAGTAGCTAGTCCCGGCGGCAAGTATCAGTATGCTATCGACTTGACTGAATACTTCGCTAGCGGCAACGCCAAACAGGGCCGGGGAGAAGCTGCTATCGTCTATCAACGCTTCTATGGTATCTGTCAGTGCTTTTGGCTGTTCATGAATTTCTTTTTGCATAAAATGTGCATACGGGCCAAGTTCCATGCTGGCGAGTGAAACATCGCTCAAGTGAATTTTGCGTTCTAGCATATTTCCATCACGGCCAAAGATGGTTACACCTTCTCGACGAATATCGGCTACATCGCCATCTTCTAGGTAAATCACTTTGCGCGTCACAGATAACACGGCTGAAACATCAGAGGCGATGAAGTTTTCACCGTCACCTAAGCCTATCAACAATGGGCAACCTAAGCGCGCGGTAATCATGTGCTCTGGTTCTTTCACCGATATCACGCTAATGGCAAATGCGCCTGTGAGTTCAGCCACGGCGGCTTGCGTGGCGGCTAACAAAGTCAAACCTGTTTTATGATAAAAATGAATCAGATGTGCAATGACTTCTGTATCGGTTTGTGAGGTGAACGCATAACCTAATTTTTGTAACTTATCACGCTGTTCGTCATGATTCTCGATAATGCCATTATGTACCACGGCTATTTCACCATGAGTCTGGCTGGGTGACATATGCGGATGCGCATTGCTTTCTGTTACTCCACCGTGCGTTGCCCAGCGCGTATGGCCAATGCCGACTTGACCACTCAACTGCATTTCATTGGCTTTTGTTGTCATGGCGGCAACGCGTCCGACGGCACGCACACGTTCGATGCCGCTGCTATTTAATACCGCAATGCCAGCTGAGTCGTAGCCGCGATATTCTAGGCGACTCAAGCCATCTATTAAAGTTGATACGATGTTTCTATTTGCAACTGCGCCTACAATGCCACACATAAAGTTTGTCTTTCGTAATTAATTGGTATGCTTGGTTTCTGGATTTTGAATTTAAACTACTTTGCTTTTGTAGGGCGCTTCCAGTTTGCAATGGATTTTTGATCTTTAGCACGGCAAAATGTTAGTTGGTCGGCTGGTGCATCTCTAGTGATAGTCGAGCCAGCGGCAATCGTCGCATTTTTGCCGATGGTAATTGGCGCGACTAATTGTGTATCTGAACCGATGAAGGCATTATCCTCAATCACAGTTCTAAATTTGTTTGCGCCATCGTAGTTACAAGTGATTGTGCCCGCACCGATATTCACATGTTTACCGACCGTAGTATCACCTACATAACTAAGATGGTTGATGTTACTTCCTACATCAACCTGTGAATTCTTAATTTCAACAAAATTGCCGATGTGCGTTTCTGCCGCGAGTGTCGTGCCAGGTCGCAAGCGGGCAAATGGGCCAATGCGACTATTTTCACCGATCTGCGAGTCATCAATGTGCGTGAATGGCGCAATCTGCGTGCCTGCAGCAATGACGGTATTTTTAATGACGCAGTTTGCCGCAATCTTGACATTGTCGCCCAGCGACACATTGCCTTCAAATAAACAATTTACGTCAATAACAACATCGCGACCACAACTCAATGTGCCCCTAACGTCTAAGCGTGCAGGGTCTTTTAGCGTAACACCCTGCTGCAATAACTTTTGAGCTAAGCGAGTTTGATACACGCGCTCAATAGCGCTTAAATCAACTTTAGAGTTTATCCCAGTCACCGACCACTCATCATTGGTGATTTCGGCCACAACATCCACACCCTGTGCCACTGCAAGCGCAACTATGTCGGTTAAATAATATTCAGCTTGTGCATTATTATTGGTAAGCTTTGTGAGCCATTGCGTTAAATACTTGTTTGGCATTGCCATAATGCCAGCATTAACCTCAACAATATTTCGCTGTGCTGCTGTAGCATCTTTATGCTCGACAATCGCCATCACATTACCTAAAACAGATCGCTCAATACGTCCGTAACCCGTTGGGTCAGCTTTATTAAACGATAAAATTGCCAGCGCATTTTCTGCCTTTGCAATCAAGTGTTTGCATGCTTCAACATCGACTAATGGCACATCGCCTAATAAAATAAGTGTGTCTGCATCAGCTTCTAGAAATGATGATGCCTGCTGTACTGCATGCCCAGTGCCAAGCTGGTCAGCTTGATTTACCCAAATAATATTTTCATCGGCAAATGCCTCACGGACTATTTCGCCGCCATAACCATACACCACAATAATTTTATGCGGGTTTAGTATTTTTGCACAGTCGATCACATGCGCTAGAATAGCCTTGGCGCCAACCTCATGTAACACCTTGGGTTTATTGGAATGCATGCGCGTACCTTTACCCGCAGCTAGAATAACGATGTTTAATTTACGCATAACTTTTGCTTAATGGTTTTTTATTTATGCGTAAAGTATAACAAAAAAGGCAGCCTAGGCTGCCTTTTTGCTTGCTCCGCGCATTGATGTATTTAATATCTAGTGCGTTATCTTGCGTAAACGCTCAATAGCCTGAATTTGTGCCAGCGCCTCAGACAATTCAGCCTGTGCTTTTGCATAATCCATATCAGAAGTTCTGTTTTGCATTGCTTCTTCAGCCGCTTCTTTGGCTGCAATTGCTTTAGCTTCATCTAAATCATGGCCACGTACAGCAGTATCAGCTAGCACGGTAATTAAACCAGGCTGAACTTCCAAAATACCGCCAGAGATGAATATTAAAGTCTCTTCAGCAGCATTTGGCAGCTTGATACGTAATGCACCTGGTTTGATGGTTGTAACCATAGGCGCATGGTGTGGGTAGATACCCACTTCACCAGCGCTGGCAGGTGCAACAACAAACTCGGCTTCGCCAGAGAATATTGAAGCTTCTGCACTAACTACGTCGATATGAACAGTATTTGCCATATTTTTCTCTATACTTTTCTAAAGTTATACTGAGTTTGGGTTT
>Ga0265593_1001098_pt1 | contig 13063 bp, 15 predicted proteins | sample saktaG_8_FD_190136 | JGI IMG/M metagenome (GOLD analysis project Ga0265593, IMG submission 190136) | Saline water microbial communities from Sakinaw Lake, British Columbia, Canada - sak_2011_5_24_36m | ecosystem: Environmental > Aquatic > Non-marine Saline and Alkaline > Saline ...
ATACCGATAATTGTCGGTTCAACAAGATTTAAGTTCTCATATTTGAGAAGTGAGGAATGATAATTTTATCAATCGTAAATCCCCACTGCTCAAAATTGAGCGTTCGTTTCGCATATCTGCGAATCGATGCACATATTAGTGCCACGGTCGCCGTTTTGGCGAGCGTTAGGAATATTCTCCTTTCGCTATGTTTTTTTATCAAAGCGATTTCCAAATATGGAAACGGTGTAACGAATTGTTAGAGTGGTTCACGGTGTCGTTACTTTTAACGTTACCTCTTCATGCGTCACAGCTTGTGACAGGTGTACGGTGTCACAGTTTGTGTCAGTGTTGCAAATTGCAACGGTGGTGTCGTGGTCAAAAATGGCAACGGCTTTTGGTTTCACAAAAAAATGAACCCAAGATTTGAAGTCGCCAAAATGGATACTATTAACTTAATGATTGCTTATACGGGTTTCTCGTAGTTGCTTGATAAAATTATCATGCAAGTGTTTTTATGGTGCGCCACGGTGTCCCATCATAAATATAATGCGCCCCACGGTGGGGCATCATTTTTACTGTTGATAAATTTATCATCGGTGGGTGGGGTGTGCTCAAATTTGAGCAGACCTATAAAGGGGGTGTATCCAAATTTGGATGTATCTATAAAGGGTACGCGTTGAGTGCGTATGCTTGGAGCTGTAATGGGGTGTCGCATAACTGGACGCCCTTATGATTTGTAAAGGGTGTGTCACATTGTTCCCCCCCTTGTAGGTAGTCATTTTAAATGACCCCCCTTGAGTGATTATAGGGGGTGGTATTTCGCCACCCCTTAGAAGTTATGGGGGATGTCGCTTTAACCGACTCCCTTATATTTGAAACCGACAATACGGCGGTTTTGAGATTACGCGGTCTTTTTGCTGTGTATTTCTGAATATGTTTGTGGGCGTGATCTAAGCTCACCATCAAATACATTACTATCAGCTTCGAGCTTGTTTAGTGCGTTTTGTGTATCTGTACCGGATAATACCTCCTGAAGATTACTAACATTAGATGCAATAATTTCAGCATAATTACCTAACATACCAATAGCTGTACCAATATCAGAAAGTGAAATAGCCGTCCCTCCGCCTTGTTTCCCAAAATCGGTATTCCTAATTGCATTTTCTACTAATTTAGAAACTATACTAAGCCCGTGTGCCTGGCTCCAAATCGTTAATGAAACATGGGATAATTGGTCTCCTAATTCATTTTTACCGAATACGTGAATTCTATCTTCTACAATTCTCATCTTAAACCGCCTTTTTATGTCTTATATGATGTAATTCAATGTAATAGTATCACCCATTAGATATAAAGTCAATAGCAATGTATCAAATACGATGTTATTATTATAGAATATGTTTCTAATTTGATATAAAAAGGTTTTAAACAATGGAGCGTCAAGAATTTAATGATCTGTTATCTATCGCGGGAATGACTAAAAAAGAGTTTGCGGAATTGGTCGGCATGGAGTACGGTACAATTAACTCATGGGGAAGTTCGGGGAAGGTTATCCCTGCATGGGTTCGCCCGTTCTTAGAGTGCCAGTCAAAGAGTAAAGCTTATGAACGTGTACGTGATGAAGTTATGAGTATTGAGGGCGTCCAGTTGTAGGACGATCTTTTAAAAAATGTGTCCCCTATTATGTCCTCTATCAAAATGGTGTGCATAAGATTAATTACCAACGATCGGTCTTTAGATTACTTTCACTTAGATATAACATACCCCCACCCCTATGGTGTTGTTACTTCCAAAAGCCCACCGATACACTCCGACCTATTTTTATCACAATACAATCGCTATCAACCTCATCACCCTTGTTGACCTTAAATGCTTTGTATCCACTGTCTATAAGATGCCTTACTCTTTCGGGTGGTTTAATATAATTGGTTCCATCCCATCGCATCGTTTCCCAGTCTTTAGGTAATGAATTGAGCCGTGATGCCTGGGTAAAGTAATCTTCATTAAGTCCAAACATAAAAGACAATGCGGAAGCTTTTTTCCATCCTGCTATAAATACTAAGTCATACACTGCTTTTAATCCTTTTAAAAAGTGCACAATAAGCAAAAGTGCACAAATAGCAGTTGCTAAAGAGATACTTCAAAATCACTCTTTTGAACACACGCTACAAACCCCTATCTTTTGGGCTTTATTTGAAAAGTGCACAATTAACAGTTGCTAAATGGTACCCCCTCTCTCGCTCCCCCTGAAGAGATTGAGAAAAGAGGGTTAAAATCATACGCGGGTCTGATCCATAAAATTAAAATCATCATCGCCATAACAAGAGGGAGCAGTGAGGAAATTGTATTTCTATGTACTCTCAAATAATCCGCCAACTTAGATTTATTGATCTGTCCGTTTGGCTTCGTAAAATCACCATTATTGACCGCTTCTTTAATCTGATTGATACGATCTTGCTTTTCCTCTTGGAGCTGTTTACCTCGTTGTACTCCTAAATCACTTTTGAGGGTCGTTAGTGCCTCTTTGGACAACTTAACCACCCATTCATCGGATTTACTTAATATCTCATTTGTGAGGCGTTCCAGTGTTCTAATTTTGTGCTGCTCAACTTTGACCATCTTGGAGTTAATCGCGGTGACTGCTCCCATCATTGCAGCATACGAAAGTAATCCTTCATATTTCAAACGTTTGGCATATAAAAAAGCTTTGCCCCTAAATGTTTTCTTCGTGGTTGCCCACCGTATAATCACGGGATAAGCTCTCTCATCGGTCGGGAATACTTTTAACTCTTGGAGCGTGTAGGTAGTGCCAGTGCTTACCCATCCGTCACCCTCGATAATGAGATTGTCATGAAACGCAACACCATCGATAATGGCTTGATACGATCTTTGTATATCTGCGATAAAGTACCAATCGTTCGATTTAGTCGGTTTGTACTTCAACTCATAAGCAACTTGGATTTTTAAGCCTGATTGGCTACTCAATGCTTTTTTAAATGACGGGAGAAGTAACGCGCGCTCCCATCGTTCCCATTCAGTCAATGGTATTGCAAGACTAAAGTATCTCATCATTCAGCACTTGTTTTGTACTGCTCTTTGTCTTTTTGAGAAATGCAATAGCTTTATGGCGGTTTGCTATGTCGCGATATTTTACTTTTGCATCTCCTTTTATGCCCCAAAAACTAAATAAGATTCCCATCTTTTCAAGTTCAACAAAATATTGATTAGCGTTTGATACATGACTAAAGTCCGTTGCCGTTTTCTCACCATCATCAAGGATGGTTTCAAGTATTCGGATTTTATGGGTTTGGCTATTCATAGCTTCACCTCTTGAATAGCGGCTTCATCCATACCATCCATCCCATATTCTAAAGAAATAGCGTCCAGTTCTTCGTATGCTTTTTTTAGGTCTTTTACGCCTGCAAGGTGGAGCATTGAAGCAAGCTGTTCAATATGGAGCTTTTGGATTTCTTCGCTATCATCCTCACTCATAGGACGACATTTTGCTATTATTGTGAGAGAGGGAAGCACATCGTCATAACCTGCAAACAGTTTAAAAATATCCGCCATTACTTCAAGATTTTCAGTGTGAAGAGAGGCATAAAACAAAAACGTAGCTGTTGCCTTATCTTCATCACTGATTACGTCTTTTGGTAGTAGCATACGAATTCTAAAATCCGTCATTTCCTGCCACATTGTTTTATTAGTTCCACATACGTAGGAAGTCACGCCCGTTAATACTGAGGCAAACACCGCATCTCTTGAAATTACTTCTAAGTTGTTGTTAGGGTTCATACTGCCACCGCCATACGTGAAGCAATAAACGCCTCAATGTCCGACAACTTCCATACGGTTACCCGTTCGCTTAGTTTGATCGGTGCGGGTAGTTTTCCCTCTTTTGCCATTCTCCAAACTGATGATCGTCCGATTGTTAGCATTTCTGCCACTTGTTTATCTCGTAGGTATTGTTTATTCATTTTGATTCTCCGCTAAACAGAAAACCGCGCGGTACGTCCACACTCTGCATAAGTGTTTTATATCGGACGTAATGGAATGTTACGAGATTGTTTTAAGCGGTGTCGCTTAAGCTCCCCGTATTTGGGGAGAGTGGCTATTTTGTGAGGATGAAGTGGTCTAAATATTGTTTTTGATTAAATAAATCTATTTTTATAGACTGCATAAAATGGCGTATTTCGTCAATATTAGCGGTTATTTTAGGAACTTTCGGAAAATAATTATCCGTGTGTTCTAAAAAATCATCAATCATATTCATTAGTTCTTTACCTTTTGGAGTAACCCCAGTTCGCACTAAGTCAATCCAAACTTTTAATAATCTATTTTTGTTTCTTTGTTCAAGGTCTGAAACTGTGATGTGCTTATTGTCGGGTTGTGGCATACTCATAAACGCATCCAAAAGTTTTTTTCCAGTATTATTGTTTCTGTATTTCGCTGTTAAGTATAGAAGATGCTTAAAATTATTTTCTGCATTTCCGCCATCATCCCATAAAGAAGATTCGCAAACCTCAAACCATGTTTTTAAAAATTCAATATCTTTATGTGAAAAAGCCCCTATACTGATAGAGCTATTCATCTCTTTAATCATTGCTTCAATGTCCATCTTTCACCGCCTTAACCTCATCGAGATAATCCGCCCACCATTGAAACAAAATACGCATTTGTTCGGTGTAGTCTGCTTTGTGAATGTATGCCCGTACCGCTTCTTTTTTCTCATGGTGATCTAAGCAGCGTTCCCGCACTTCAAAGCTCACATTGTGTTCGGTGGCGTATGTTTCACTCAATGATCTAAATGTACCTCTAAAGCTGTGTAGGGTTTGTTTACGGCCACTCTCATCATCTATAAAGCCCATAATGCGTAATGCTTTGTTTCCGCTCTCACGGTTTACATGGGTTAGATTGTCTTTGACTCCGTGGAATACCCATTGTCCCCATCCAGTTACGGGGTGTATCTCTTTGAGGATTGCTATTGCTTGATGAGGTAACGGCATTACGAAATCGGGGAGGTTTTTATTTTTAACTTTCATCTCTGATCTTGGTATCGTGATGACTGCCTTTTCAAAATCTATGTTTTCCCATTTCAATTTACAAAGGTTTTCGGCTCGTAAAGGTAGCAAGGAGACGAAACGTAAAAGATTATGGACGATTATGCCTCCCTCTCCTTTGTAGTCGTCAATGGCTCTAATGAGTTCACCTAAAATCTTTTCATCGGTGATCTTTGCAAGGTTTACTTTTTCCCCTCTTGGTACGTTGTTCTTATCAATTCGTAGCGTGATGTTTAGCTCTGTGTACTCATGGCTTACGGCATACGTCCACAATCGGTTACAATCTACAAAGAGGCGGTTGGCTGTTTCGGGTGTAGCTTTTCCCTTTTCGGTGATGATCTTCAATAGTTCGCCGTGTGTGATTTCGCTTATCTGCTTTGATGAGGTGATAATGTGGTTTTCGTTATACGTGCAAAAATGAGGGAAAATATCACGCTCAAACGCTCTCTTTCGCTTTGTAGCGGTTATTTCGGCACTCTTAAGGGTAGATAGCCATTCGTAGGTGATGAGATGAAATTGAGTTGTTAATGTGGTTTGTGCTTCCATCTCTTTTTCTTGGATGGTAGCTTTGATCTCTTTTTTCTCTTGTATCGGGTCGATACCGTTTAAGACTTTGCTTTTGAGTTCGTCACGTTTGGCTCTTGCATCTTTGAGAGAGACGGCGGGATAAGTGCCTATTGTGGTTTGTTTCGGCTTAGTGTTGATTGTGTAGCGTACTTCCCAAACTTTTCTACTATCGGTTTTAATTACGAGCTGTAAGCCGTTTCCATCGGGTAGGGTGTATTCTTTTTCCCGTGGTTTGGCGGTTTTGATAGCCGTATCGGTGAGGGGTGTAACTTTCTTATTTGCCATTGTAGGTGCTCTCTAATGTGGTTTTTTTGAGCGATTAATAACCACATTATGAGGAAACCACATTTAAAACCACATTAAGAAGTGAGATGTTGTAATATGAATAGATAGCGTATGAGACGGTAAATAGAGTATAAATGCCTATTTTGTGGGCTTTAAAGGTTGTTTTTGAGGTGGTATAAGATGAGGTGAAATTGTAGGGTGGTGGCCAATCTCGGAATGGTTCGATTCCGTATTGATAAAAAATCCCATAAAGTGAGGATACGATGTCATCTTAGACCTTTGCGATGCTTTAAAATGTATTGAATTTGTATTGAATTTTGATGATACGATGTTTTATCTGGATTAATCTTTAAATACCTTGTAGAGCATTTGAGAAGTGGAGGTAATGCTTTAATGCTGTTTTGTAATTAGCAATTGTTTTGCTTTTTCTCTCTCCCTGTCTTTCAATGGTTCTTATAATTTGTTCAATGTCTTCCTCCGTTTTAATCCATTCTGATGAAATCGGTTTATTCATTGATTTAGACACACTGTTTAAATAACTGACATATGACTTTTGAGATGAAGCAACACGGTCTTGACTTCCAACACCTTTTTGCTCTAAATATCTTAAATAATCAGCTTCATTTTCAATCATGATATTACCCTTTGAGATAGTTTTTTATATCGAATTTAATAGGGATTTTAACTCTCATATCACGTGGTGGTTTAGGAAAAGAAGAAGATGCTGATTCTATAATATTCAGCGCTGTTGTATCAAGTAAATCAAATCCAGAACTTTTTATAATTGTTAATTCAGATACATTTCCATTTTTAGAAAGAAAAAATTGAACAACAACTGCTCCTTCTTGTTTTAGTAAAATTGCAATTTTGGGATAAATCAAATGCTGCTGAGTAATTTGTTTAATTTTTCCCAAAAAGTTTATCTCAGAATTTGTTTTTTTTAGACTGTTTTCATACTTATCTAATGTTATATCAATACATTCAATTTTTGTATTTGATATATATTTGTTCAAATCTTCTTCAATTGGTTGGATATTTCCATTAAAATAATGCTCAATCAAAATAGTATGATTAGGAAAATCTTTTTCAATCTTTTTTACAAAACAATCAGCTACATTATTTGATAGCTCACTTTCCATTGCTTTATTATTCTCTAAATTCTTATGAAATAATTTTTCTGTTTCCTTTTTTATCGGCTCTCTAAATTCATTTTTATCTTTATCAGACCAAACTGTTGTGGCTTCATACCCATTGGCATTTTCTATAATACATAATCTACCCATTAAAAATAAATCATTTAATAGTGCTTGATCTTTTGCATAATATCTTATTCCAAAATCTTTTGGATTGTATGTTTTTTTTATCTTCTCACTATAACATCCAACAGCATTATTAAGACCATTCACATATCCATTAAATTTATCAGCAGGTATATTTAATCTCTCAAAGTCATCACGAATTAGTTGTAAATAGGTATTAAACTTTTTATTTTCTAATTGCTTAATGAATGTTTTGTCCCAGTTGTTGTAATCGGTTAAATCATTGCTCTTCTCATTGGCAAACGATTGTAATGAGAGCATAAACATCAAGATGATTATTTTTTGCATAAAAAAACCCTTTTTACTAGTTGATAACATTGATTATAGCTAAATATTTTCAACTATCAAAATGACAAATCCTCACAATGATATTCCCACAACTTAACATCTACCGCCGTCTTGTTCTGCATTAGAATTTCCCAAATAATTAAAGCCTCTTTGTTTGAATACCATTCAACTCCATTAGAGGTTTTATACCCCACCATAATCTTTTGCTTTTTGGGATGCATATCAACCACTACATCACGGTTTTTATAAACAAAAATCGGTCTCCCTACTGCTGTCTTATAAACCTCTTCTCGATATTTGACAAACTGCTCTTTTTTGGAAAATTGCTTTCGTTGGCTTTTGGATTCGTCTTTGTAAATAAATCGAAATTCCAATGCGGTGACTTTTCTTCCACGATATATTGGTTCAACCGCCAAAGCAATCGAAGTTTTTTCGTTTATCTCTTTAACGGAGGTGTCGATTACTCTCGTTTTAAAGTCGCAGAACCGTTTATATCCATTTTGTGGGTCCATACCCATCAACACCTTGAAATCGTCCAAATAGACCCTTTTCTTTCCTATTTTTAGATAATCGGAGATGAACTCGTAAATGGCTACCGAATACTTTGATTTTAAATCCTTGATAACTTTTAAATCAATCAGTCCATAGATTTCGGGATGATTGATACTCCTCACAAGCTCATCAGGCATAGAGAAGGATACAAACCCATCTTCTGAAGTATCCACATCAACTATAAGGTCGAACGAATCCCATTTCTTCTTCTCTTTTCCAAGCACATTAAACTTGACCTCCGTCTCCTGCATCTTCTCAATGCTTTCTTTGAGATGAGAGTTGTTCTGCGCTCCAGTATATTTCTTAATCTTGGAAATTTCCGCTTCGAACCTTTGTTGATTGGGATTGACCCGTAAATCTTCCTTTACGATAAACAACAAATAGTTGTATATTTTTCTCTGTTCCATTGTCAGGTTATTCGTCATCTGTATAAGACCGCTTGCTTTTTTAATCATCATTCTTTCCACCTCTTAAATTGAATTAGAAATTCAGTTTAAAAAAGTAGGGGAAGAAGTCAAATTTTTGAATGATTTTTCGTATTTCACATACAATCTGCCACTTATAGGGCTTGATAATTATCAAACAATTTGCCTCATCGCTGATACGATATGCCGTTTATACCTTCTGAATAGATGGTTATATAGGTAATACTCACCGCCTTAAACCTATTAAACAGATACGCTGTATAGATATTTATAAAACACTCCCAGAGTGTTTTCCCATAACATAGAGATTGAATTTTTATGCGCTTCTTTTTAATAATAGGCAGATGGGATTTTTTTGGAATTTTAGATGGCAATTTAGGAACCAAAGAAGAAGGATGCTATCAGCAGGAAAAGTATTATCTCCGTCATACGGTGTTAATAAGGTGGCTATCTTCTTTTAATTCTTCAAATATTGGGCAAATAAAAAGCTTTCATTGCCAAAAATCTTTATTTTTTAAAATAGATGTATATCAAAAATAAAGGATTACAGATGAGCAAAAAAAGATTATTGACCCGATTCAATATCCAAAGCGAACTTTTGGAATTGATTGATGAACAAAGCAAAAATCAGAATATTTCCAAACACGATTATTTGAACCAATTACTGTATGACAAACTGGTGAAAAAAGACAACCGATTATCTCAACACATTGCACGAGATATCGAGAACCTAATGTTAGTATCATTGACTAGCGACCAAAAATTCCAAACTATCAAAGAAGCCATCGAAGCCGCTTATCATATCGACCCTATCAAACGGAATCTGCTGATGGAAAAGAGGGGAATTAGACGGGGTCAGTTTAAAAGTTTTTGGAACCAAATCCTAAAAGAAATCAATCCAGATAACTTTTTAGAGATAAAAACCAAAGAAGCAGCGGTGGAGAAATTAAAAAGCATCTTCCGCATCGTGTTTGAAAACAAGGAGGTATTCGCATGAGATACTCCGAGTCCAAGAACCTTAAACAATTAAAGACCGTATTTAAAGACACCCAGAACGTCTATGAAGGGAAACAAAAGACTGCGCTTGTCACCTATGTCCAAAAACAACATAACGTCTTTGAGAGCGATAAAAAACTAGGAGACGGTGGTGTTCATCATTACATTATCTCTCCTCTTTCCCCTGAAAGTTATGAAAAATTATCCCCTGCTCAAAAAAAGATAATGGAGAATGAAAGTATCCAATGGAGTAAAAATACTTTCAATAAATTTGGCTTCATCGGCGCATTAGAATACAACTCCGATAAAAGCGATAAGAATCACTCCAATGGCTTCCAAAATGTGAAAGAAGGGTTTCATCTTCATTTAGCGGTGAGCGATAAATATAAAATCAGGGGATCCTCTGATTTATTATCTTTGAAAGAATCATTGGCGAATCACCTTTCCAATTCCATCGATGGAGATATGAGAACCGTTTTAGGGGTAAAAAATAAAGAGGAGATGGAGGTGTTTAGACGTGAAGGGATATCTCTAACCCAAAAGAAAAATGCCTTTGAAAACCTACGAAATGACCCCGAATACATTGAGAACGACAAAGCGATTAAAGAGTTAAATGGCGAACTATCCCAAGTGTTCAAAGTCCTTGGAGTAAAACACACTCTAAAAAATGACCTTACCACTATGAATAAGCACGAACGCTACAACATTTTAAACAAAAAAAATAACCTAAAAAATGAGATGAGTATCATCAAGGATGACATCAAAGGACGAAAAAATGAAATCAAGTTCATCGATAAATTCATTAAAGACGAACAAGAGAAAGTCTCATCGACCGAGAAGTTCTTTCAAAGCGAATACATTGAGTTAAAACGCTTTTATCAAAAAGAGATGATGGGGTTCAGTTTCTGGGCAGACGGAGAGCATGGATGGTTTAAAAAGATAGCCAAAGACCGACTAAACAATAAAGAAATCACCACCTCTGAATTTCTATCCCAAGTTGCACAGAACCAATCCTATTGGAAGTGGGTGAAGAGTAATGAGAGGAAACGACATCAATTCATACTACAACAACGTAGACTAGAGTTTAAGGCGAAATTATTCGAGATGGGTGAAATCATCTCCAATAGAAGCAGAGACCGTTTAGCGGTCGTTGCTATTGTTTCTATTGATAAAAACAAATTAGACAAGAGATTGGCTCAATACTCCGACATCGGCACAAAATACAATAGCCATTATGAGGTATTTTTAAAACGTATTGAGCAAATCAATCAAGAGATTGACACTGTTAAAGCGAAAAAGTTGAAATTGGCACAATCTAAACTTCAAAAAAATCATAAAAAGCATCAGATGATTGATAAAATTCTACGATTTGATGCCACAGTCGGAGGGAAAGGGTTCGAGCTTCTATCGCAGGGCATGGAGAAAAAATACTCGGTTAAAATTACCAAAGGCGGAACCAAACCAAACTCCATTGACGAGAAGGGAAAAACTATCCACATCCAAAAACCTAAAAAGGACGGTGCATTCTCCCATCTTTTACGAGGGGTTATGAAAATTACCCAAATGACAGAGAATTCGATTGTAACTAGCCTAAAAACCAATAAACTTTTTAAAGTGGTCAAAGAGAGTGTTTATTCCCAATTTCCACAGTTTAAACCGTCATTGGAGCAGACACAGTCGATGGAGGACTTCATCGTAATATTTGATAAGTTAAAAGAGGTTCATAAACAACGAGAAGAAGATTGCTCACTGTCGATGTGATTTCTAAAAATCATACTTGACTAGTTCAATGACTTTTTGAGTCAATTTTACATCCATTTTATTTTTGTTGTATATTCCAAAAGTTATATCACGTTTCAAATCGCTATGACCTATCAAGTATTTAATTATAAGTTCGTATTCTGGATGTTTATAAAGTTCCATTGCAAAATTCTTTCGAGTTGAATGAAACACTTTTGTATCGTCTTTGATAAACATACGTATATATTCCCCAATTCGGTCGCTGTTGCGATTAGCACTACCGCTCCATACTATAAAATCATTTTTGCTTATTGTTAGATACTTATCCACAATATCAGTTAGTTTAGAGTGGATGGGAATAATTCTCTTAGACGATTTTGTTTTGAGTGTTTTGCCTGATTTGACATCTTCGACAAGTTCGAAGCACATGAGTCCATCAATTTCCACGATATTCTCTTTTTTGAGTTGACTAATCTCGTTGAGCCTCATACCACTGTATAGCCCGATTTTTATGATATCCTGAATAATTTCCTTATTTCCTCTCTCAATATCGTTGTTGAGAAGAATTTTCAAATCATCGTATGTGAATTCGCTATATCCATCCGACTTTGTTTTCGATAGCAGTAAGAAAGTATCAAAGATATCATTTTTATAAATCTCAATATGTTTGAGATAAAAAAAGAAACTTCGGTAGTTATTGAAAAAAACATTGATATAGTTGTTCGTCAATCGTGGGTATTTTTCTGCTGTCAAATTAAGTGCGATTATTTCTAGAAGTGATTTACCCTCACACTCTCTGATTTTATGAGAACTGGATGGAATTTTTTTGAATTTTTGTTGAAGTTCTTTGAAAAAAAGCGATGTAAAATTGTGGATGTTATAGTTTTCATCTTTGCCAATAAAATCGAGAAGATAAGTGAAAGACATCCGAAGATTATCGAGGCTATTGGTGCTGTAATCTTTGCCTGTTTTATCTTTGTGAAGTTCTCTTTTCCATTCCACAAAATTATCCCAATTGTCTTTTAATGGGAGGTAGTCTCTTTGGTCACTATCGCTGATCTGAGGTGAGGAGACAGTAATCGGCACGGTAAATTGTTTTTTAATGTCAATTTCTCTAAGTTGTTCATACGTCATAGAAAGTTCATTGTTTTTGAATTTGATTCCGATGTCATTTTGGATGTTGAGAAGATTTTGGCGTGCTTGTTCTTCCAACTGTTCGAGGTCTTGAACTTCTTGAAGACGTTTATCAATAATAATTTGTCGTTGTTCTAGTAATTCTTTAATTTCTTGTTCTCTATTTTTATTTCGTTCTTCTTGAAATTCAATTATTTCAAGAGGTATTGAACCATCAATATCATCGATAATATCTTTCATAATTGACCTTAGTTTTATCAGTATAGAAAGAGTAATTTTATCGTGTTCGCTAGTATTTTGGTAATTTAGAGAGTTGATAATTAAATCTCTTCTAAATATGCCTAAATCAATCTTTTTTGTTTTGAGTGAATATTGATAGGTATTATTCCTAATTCTTAATTGAAAGTAATAATAACCATTAGGACGAAGTAAAAGATATCTTGTATTGAATTTGTATGAAAAATGTATTGAACTTGATTGTTTTGTAAAGGTGTTAAACGAAGAAAACCTCTCTAAACATCCTAAAATAGGACTTTTAGAGAGGTTATGGTGGCCAATCTCGGAATCGAACCAAGGACACGCAGATTTTCAATCTACTGCTCTACCGACTGAGCTAATTGGCCACGTTTTGTGGAGTGCAATTATAGCTAGTAAAGCTTAAAAATAAGCTTAATGCTTATTTTATTTTTGTGCAAGCTCTTTAAACAGATTTCCT
>Ga0265593_1001099_pt1 | contig 13038 bp, 8 predicted proteins | sample saktaG_8_FD_190136 | JGI IMG/M metagenome (GOLD analysis project Ga0265593, IMG submission 190136) | Saline water microbial communities from Sakinaw Lake, British Columbia, Canada - sak_2011_5_24_36m | ecosystem: Environmental > Aquatic > Non-marine Saline and Alkaline > Saline ...
GCTCTGCGCGATTATCCTGAGTTGATAAAAACGTATTTAGGCTCAGTGGTGCCGCATACCGATAACTTTTTTGCGGCGTTAAATGCGGCGGTATTTACCGATGGCTCTTTTGTGTATATTCCCAAAGGCGTGCGTTGCCCGATGGAGTTATCCACCTATTTTAGAATCAATGCCGCTAACACTGGACAATTTGAGCGCACTTTAATTATCGCCGATGAAGGCAGTCAGGTGAGTTATTTAGAAGGCTGCACTGCGCCCATGCGTGATGAAAATCAGTTACATGCCGCCGTGGTTGAATTAATTGCACTGCGTGATGCCACGATAAAATATTCCACAGTCCAGAACTGGTATCCAGGCGATAAACAAGGCAAAGGGGGCATTTATAATTTTGTAACCAAACGCGCTGAGTGCCGTGGCGATAATTCAAAAGTATCGTGGACACAAGTGGAAACGGGTTCTGCCATTACCTGGAAATACCCCAGTTGTGTGTTATTAGGCAATAATTCTGTGGGTGAGTTTTATTCGGTTGCCGTCACCAATAATTATCAACAAGCTGATACCGGTACAAAAATGATTCATATTGGTAAAAATACGCGCAGCACTATTGTTTCAAAAGGGATTTCAGCAGGGCATGCACAAAATACCTATCGTGGCTTAGTTAAGGTGTTAAAAAGTGCAGAAAACGCGCGCAATTACACCCAATGCGACTCCTTATTGGTGGGTGATCAGTGCGGCGCACACACCTTTCCTTATCTTGAAGTTAAGCAACCGTCTGCACAAATTGAGCATGAAGCCACGACTGCAAAAATTGGTGAAGATCAGTTGTTTTTTTGCCAACAACGCGGCTTATCAGCTGAAGATGCGGTCTCGATGATTGTTAACGGTTTTTGTAAGGAAGTGTTTAAAGAATTACCGATGGAATTCGCTGTTGAAGCTCAAGCCTTATTGGGGCTGAGTTTAGAAGGTTCTGTAGGTTAATTGAGTGGTATTTATACCGCACGCCAGTACGACTTAATTTCACTAGTAAACAATGGAAAACGAATGCTAAGTATTAAAAATTTAACAGTTAACATTAATGATAAAGCTATTCTTAATGGCATTAATCTTGAGATTAATGCAGGTGAGATTCATGCCATTATGGGGCCTAATGGCTCTGGAAAAAGCACCTTGTCACATGTGCTTTCGGGTAAGCCTGGGTATCAAATAACAGGCGGGACAATTCACTATAAAGGCAAAAATCTAGTCGACATGGCGCCTGAAATTAGAGCGCGTGAAGGGGTGTTTTTAGCTTTTCAATATCCTGTAGAAATTCCTGGTGTCAGTAATGTTTATTTATTAAAAGCGGCATTAAATGCCGTGCGTAAGCATCAAGGCTTAGATGAAGTTGATGCAATGGATTTTTTAAGTCTAGTGAAAGCGAAAATAAAAACCTTAGATATGGATGAGAAGTTTCTGTATCGAGCTGTAAATGAAGGTTTTTCTGGCGGGGAAAAAAAACGTAATGAAATTTTACAAATGGCGATCTTAGCACCAGCCTTATGTATTTTAGATGAAACCGATTCAGGCTTAGATATTGATGCTTTAAAAATTGTTGCTGAAGGCATTAATGCCCTGCGTTCACCCGAACGTGCATTTATTATGGTAACCCATTACCAACGTTTATTAGACTACATTAAACCCGATTATGTGCATGTTTTAGCGCATGGTCAGATCGTTAAATCAGGTGGAGCAGACTTGGCGTTGGCATTAGAAAAAGAAGGATACGGTTGGCTAGAAGAAGGACAGGTATCGGCATGAGTACAGGATTAAGTCTGGATGCTGCGCGTTTGCCAGGACAGTCGCTGCCATGGTTACAAGACTTTCGTGCGGACGCATGGGCGCAGTATGTCAGTACAGGATTGCCCACATTGCGTAGCGAAGCATGGCGTTATACCTCATTGGCAGCGCTGCAAAAAAAAACCTTCACCGCTGTCACTCAGACGGCTTCAACTCAGGCGGCTGATTACCACAGTGCACAACAGCTTACAGATACCTGGCGAGTGGTTATTGTCAATGGTCAGTTCGAGCAAAGTTTATCGGACTTAGAGGGGTTGCCAGAAGGCGTGTGTGTGATGAGTATGGCAGAAGCCTTAGCTCACCATGCTGAACTAATTCAGCGCCACTTAGGGCAAGCTGTTGCCGCAACTGAACATGGTTTTATTGCCTTAAACAGTGCAGGCTTTAGCGATGGCGTGTTTGTGCATGTGCCTGCTGGCACCGTATTAACTAAACCACTTCACTGTGTTCATAGCGTGAGTCAAGCTGAAGTCATGGTCAATACGCGCGTGCTATTACTTATTGAAGACCATGCTTCGTTGCATTGGCTTGAAAGTTATAGCGGTGTTGAGGCAGAGTATTTGTCAGTAGCTATCACCGAAGTGTTTTTGGCACAACACGCCACATTAATCGCTTATAAGCAGCAGATTGAAGCAACATGCGCGTATCATTTTGCCGGCGTGTACTGCAAGCAAGCGCCGTACTCACACTTTACGCAACATCATTTTGCTTTGGGTGGAATCTTGGCGCGTTCTGAAACGCATACCGAATTAGCCACGGCAGCAGAGTGTGAATTAAACGGTTTGTATTTGGGTGAGGGTCGTCAACATTTAGATCACCTAACCCGAGTTACGCATGCACAGCCGCACAGCATCAGTCGTGAATATTACAAAGGGGTCCTAAATGAGCGTTCGCGCGGGGTCTTTCAAGGACGAATTATTGTCGAACAGCAGGCTCAGAAAACCAGCTCCATGATGGCTAATCGTAATTTATTATTATCTGAACACGCTGAAGCAGACAGTAAGCCACAATTAGAAATTTATGCTGATGATGTTAAATGCAGTCATGGTGTTACCGTTGGGCAATTAGATGAAAAATCAGTTTTTTATTTACAATCACGCGGCATGGATGAAGCCAGTGCCAGAAATATACTGATTTTTGCGTTCGCTAATGAAATGGTCGAAAAAATAACTCATCGTCCGTTGCAGGCCGCGTTGTTGACGGCGGTATTAAGCCGTTTCCCCAACGTGGACATTAAGCACGATGGTATGTAGCTAAACAATAAGCACTTATGCCTGTGCATAAGTGTTGTCGCGCTCGTGCCTAATTGCCCTGCGAAGTGCAGGCTCTGCTAAAGTAAAACAGCTTTAGCTATTTTTACAGGCAATAGCTGACGAGACTGTGAAAGTATTATGAAAACAACACAAAAACAACTTTTTAATTTTGTAAGTCATTGTTTTTATATAATGTGGGAGAGGCTTTAGCCTCGAATTCGAGGCTAAAGCCTCTCCCACATAAATACTTTCACAGTCTCTGACGCTATTGCACGCCATAATTTTAAACAATTTATGCTTAACGGTGGGCAGTGACGCAACGTCTGCACTGCTGATTTGCCCCGTGTTAAGTGGCTAGCCTAAATAAGCGCATCACTTTTGAAAAGAAAATGAATAATTATCCCATTGAACACATTCGTGCCGACTTTCCTATTTTGGCAGAAACTATTCGTACTAAGCCCTTAGTTTATTTAGACAATGCCGCCAGTTGTCAAAAACCAAATGCAGTGATTGATAGCATGAGTCATGTTTATCGCCATGACTATGCCAATATTCATCGTGGCGTGCATACGCTAAGTGTGCGCTCAACCGAGCAATTTGAAGCGGCGCGAGAAAAAGTAAAGACATTCATCAATGCAGCGACTAGCAAAGAAATTATTTTTGTGCGAGGTGCTACCGAAGCCATCAACTTAGTTGCCCAGACCTTTGGTAAATTAAAAGTAAAAGAGGGTGATGAAATCCTAATTACCGCGATGGAGCATCATTCTAATATTGTGCCTTGGCAACTGCTCTGCGAGCAAACGGGCGCAGTCTTAAAGGTCGTACCGATGACTCAGCAAGGTGAGTTAATTTATCAAGACTACCTCGCCTTGTTAACGCCTAACACACGGTTAGTGGCAATTACCCAGATGTCTAATGCTTTGGGAACGATTAATCCTGTGCAAGCAATGATTGCCGATGCCCATGCGCAAGCGATTCCTGTGTTGATTGATGGCGCGCAAGCCCTGCCGCACATGCCCGTTGATGTGCAAGCATTGGATTGTGATTTTTATGTCTTTTCTGGACATAAATTATATGCGCCTTCAGGTATCGGCGTGCTGTATGGAAAACAAGCGTTATTAGAAGCCATGCCGCCTTATCAAGGAGGGGGTGACATGATTAAAACAGTGTCATTTGCAAAAAGTACCTATGCGGATTTGCCCTATAAATTTGAAGCAGGAACCCCAGCGATTGCAGAAGTCATTGGTTTGGGGCATGCCATTGATTACGTCAATAGCATCGGCATGAGCGCGATAGCAGACTATGAAGCCGCATTACTGAGTTATGCCACGGAACAGATGCAGTGCATTGAAGGGCTTACGATTATTGGTAATGCCCAGCATAAAGGCGCGATTGTCTCGTTTACGCTAGCGCGTATTCATCCTCATGATATTGGCACGATGCTCGATAGTTTAGGGATTGCTATCAGAGCAGGTCATCATTGTGCCATGCCGGTAATGGAGTTTTATCAGGTGCCTGCAACAGCCCGTGCGTCGTTTGCGATGTATAACACGAAAGCAGAAATTGATGTGTTAGTGCAAGGCATTAAAGGTTTAATAAAGCTTTTTGGCTAATAGGCACTAGGCTTATTTGCTTGCCCATAGCCAGGACAATCTTAAACTTAATCACCCAAAAAGAATGCGAGCCTAAGTTAATGGCTCGCATTTGAGAGGAAGGAAGTGACCCTTAACGCGTGAACAATTAGAGGTCGAGTAAATTGTAGGTGAGTCAGTTATCTTTGCACATGTGGTATTTTGCCGCGTGGTGAAATGTCGCAGAATTTGGTATAAAGTCTGCTTTGTATTATCAATTTTTTTGTCATAATTCATCAAACCAACGGCTATCGTGATGCGTCATGCACGTGCTTAGACCTTCAGCACAAAAAAATAGGGCATTTAACCTGACTTAGGTTAAATGCCCTATTTAATAACTGAGGTTTCGCTGCATTACGCTATCGAAGCCGTGCACGTAGTATAAAAATCCCCTCGATACTAATGTGTATTTTATAATACGTTGATTTTAATTTTTTTTATGTGCTTCGCCTAATGCATCGTGCCCACATGACTCTGTTCACAGCCTTTACGATTTGTATCGACACCTATGCGCCCACCTTGGTTAAAGAACTTTTGCTCGATTAACACGTCACCACACACCACTTAACCAAAAAGTACATAGTACAATTTACTAACGTTGACCCTACACCTTTAGAAATTAATAAATTTATCCATCGAACGTTCATGAAGAAAACATTACGATTCGTCTTTATTTTTGGCGTACTCTTATTTTTGCTAATAAATAGTGCCTGTCACGTCACGCCAGCAGTTGTTTCCTTAGAGCCGAAAAGCCTTGCCTTGCAGCAACTTTTTCCCAGTGCAAAAAAACCTTCGGTACACTTTAATGCCAGCATTATTGCCTCACCGTTAGCCTATACCAGCAATGGTCAAGCACAGATAATTGTGCCTGTTTCAGAGGGTACTATTGCTGTTTTAGACAGCGCTACAGGCGCATTGCTGTGGCAACTGGCCTTACCTAGAGATGCTAATCAAGACGTGCAATTAATCGCCACGCCTGTGTTAATTGATAAGAAATTAGTTGTTGTGTACCAATGTGTGCAAAAAGGGGTGCGGGTAAGTCATCATTTAGTCGTGCTTGATATGCTGACTAAGCAGCTGGATCCAGCTTTTCCACGTTTAACCTTTGCCGCTAATCTTAGCCATAAAGAAGGTGGCTCAATTGCCTTTTTACCATCGCATGCGTATTCACACGCAGCCTTGCGTTATCTGCCAAGCAATAAACAAGCGTATGGCATGGTGTATGTGGCATTTGGCAATGCTTCAGATAACCAGCCATTTCATGGTTGGTTATTTACCGTTGATATTAACGCATGGCTGAAACAAGGCGCAGAGCATGCGCTAGCAGATGTATTTGTCACCACACCTGAAGTTAATTGCCCCGCTAAAATGGAATACGGTACTCAAGAAATGGTTTGTGGCGGGGGGATTTGGACGCCTGCCGGCATATTGCTTAGTCAGGATGACAGTGGGACAGAGTTACTTGTCCCTACAGGTAATGGGCAAGTGGATTTAGCGCGTCATGACTATGCCAATGCGTTGTTAAGAATAAGACCGGGTCACCCGTTTGAAGATGGCTGTGATAAGCAATTATGTGCAGCGTTTAATCCACTACAGCCAGATTTGGCGTGTTTGCGCTCGTGTAAAAATTTATTTATTCCCCGTTTAGCGAGGCAAAATGCACCACTTAAGCCCCCCAATCACGAATGTGATGATAAAAATTTTTGGGAGTGCTTGGCATGGATGGATTACGATTTAGGCTCTAGCTCACCCATTAAAGTAAAATTAACCAATGAGTTAACCGTGCTTCTGCAACCAGGAAAAGAAGGGGCAGTGTATTTGCTAGATGCAAAACACTTGGGCGTTCAATATGATCGCTTACAGGTTGCTGAATTATGTGGCTCACCCACAGATTTATGTCGCTTGAGTTGGGCAGGGATGATGGTGACGCAGCCAGTATTAGCTTGGATTAATAATGAACCCGTGATTATGGTGACCAGCTTTAGTGCAGATAATACCCATATCGCAGGCGTAGTGGCTTTAAAAATAGTGCTGGAAAATAAACAACCCAAGCTGGCTGTATTTTGGCGATTTCCCTCAGCAGACACGCCAGCGCCGTTAACTATGTTTAGAAGTCACCCCTCATTGCCTGCCTTAACAGGTGCAGGTCAGAATGCTGTCGTGTGGGTTGTGGATATTGGCACACCAGGCATTTTATACGGCCTTCGTGTCCACGATGGCAAAATGCTGGTTAAACAGCCGTTGCAAGGTTCGGGCAGGCAATTGGCAACCCCTTTATTTATTAACGATAAGGTCTATGTTGCATCCATGCAGTCAGGCACAGGTAAGGCAATCTTAGAAGGTTTTCAGATTAATCAGATGCCTTAAACCCGTAAGCTATATTAAAAAGCCCTTACCCAATCGCCTTCTTGTAGTCCCACATCTTTAGGTGCAACATCAAGCTCACCAATAGCGTAACGGGCTTTAACATCATGAATGGTGATAACGCCAACAGCGTGTTTGTCACGGCCGATATATTCCTGAAAACCATTAAGATGTAATTCATCATGGGTGTCTGCATACACCACCAGTTGATCACCAAGATGCACGTTTTCTTGTGCGCCAGCATCGATAATCAGGCTATTATTATTAATTTGTAAAATACGTGTAGTGAATGGATAGCAGCTAAGCGCTTTGCCTACATCCTTGCTGACGGTATCGATAATATGACTAATTTTTGCGCCAATTTTAGTATCTCTAAAGCCTTTACTGCCGACCGTATAATTGGCAGGAATCCATACATCGCCAGTAATATCATCCGTGTATCTAAACTGCGTTAACAGCGCCCCAGTAAAGCCATCATGCACATAAATATCCATACCGATACTACGTTTAGCTTGCAGAGAACGGGCAAAACTTTTAGCTAACGAAAAAATGTTATTGCCCTGCACATCATTGGCTAATTCAATTTTTAAATCTCTAATAACACCAGATAACACAAATTGAGCGCCATTTTCACTTGCCGTTTGCATGATTTTAGAGACTAAATAGGGTTCATTATTATTTTGATTAGGTGCTTGATCAGTAGGCTGAGCATAAATAGCAATATGGGTTTGATTGGTGCCGATAAAATCTTTGCTATCTTCTAATAAGTGCATCATCTCGCGTGGAATACCACTCACAATATCTGTGCTTTCGGTGCTGCTTAAGTGTTCAGGTTGTGCCAGATTAAAGCCAGTTGCCACAATGCGTTTTCGGTATTGAGGTTTACAAAAATCATTGGCAGATAAAGAAACTCTAGCGCGCACGTGATAAGTGTTTTTATCTTCCCATTCTTTAAGAATTTGAGAAGAGTTAATGGCCGCAGCAGAACGCATACTGAACGTATCAAAAAGCACGCTGCCATTATTGACTTGCGTAACGCTTTTAATCGCTGTGCCCGCTTCCATCGTGGCGTGACGAATAGCATCTTGCAGAGCTTTTCTTCTGGCTAATAATTTACTGTTGTCAACAATAACGGCTTGTCCTTCCGTCGTGAGTGTTAGTGAGTTAGGGGCAGGCTTAGGGCGAGGACTGGCACATGCGTACAGTAAGAAAGGTGTCAAAAAAAGCAGGGTGCGTAGAGAAATTATCATGAATTAGGCGGTAAATATTTATATGCTTTTGGTAGGGGCAAGCCCGTGTGGGTGCCCCTGTTAGACAAATAACGCAGCTTAATGATTAGAAAAACCTGCTGTTTTTGGGTAAGAATAACACTCATCAGCATTACAATTTGACGTATTAGTGTCAGGTGAAAAAGCCATTGGCTGAATGGCAGATTGCGGTGCAGGAGCATTATTCCGCGTTTCACAGACATTGCTATCAAATAAACACTGATAAAAAGAAGGGGTTAATTCAAGCTCCATGACGGTTTCATACGAATCCCTATCGCTGCCCGAGGCAAGTGTATTTCGTACATGGGCACCGCGTAAAAACGCATCAATATAAGAGCGGTAATTATCATTTTTAATCGCCATATCTTCAACAGTTGTATTGCCACGGAGACGCACGCCATACACTTGCTCAGCTAATTCTCTTAAGGCATCCATTTTCGACGCGCGAATAGCAATCAATTTACGTTGTGCAGGGGTTAAGCGAAATTGCTGATCACGGCTTACCGTGCCATACCCCCGTGCGGTAATGATTTTTGAAGGCAAGGCTAGCGTCTGAGCAGAAGATTCTGATTGTAGAGAAGCTTCGGTCAAGTTAGTCGTTGTTTTTCCAGTAGTGCTACAACCATTACAAAATAAACTGGTAAACAAAGGTAAATAGAAAAAGGTGAGAAGTTTGTTCATGGTGAGATCCTAGCAAGGCATAAATGACTATCAGTAAATGATTACTTTTAGTGGTTAAAAAATACAATACTGAAGCCTGCTAGCCAAAGGACAATGCTCGCTTCAGTTATCGTTAGGTTGTAGTAAATGTGTTGCATACCACTAGGAATACCTAGTGGATTTTAGCGTTCTTGTGTCAAGCAAAAACGCGATACGGCTTAAATGGGTAGCGTCTTTTTAGATAATTTCTTAAATTGAAAAATAACTAACTGCTGTGGCGTTATTTTTTCTCTGTATGATCTTCAGAGCCTGTACTCAAACTGTCAGAAATTTTGGGCGCAGTAGGTAAGTTTTCAAGGATAGGTTTTTTCGTATCCAATTTAGGTGGCTTAGGTGTTTTAGTATCTGTCATGATGCTGCGTGTTGGTTCAGCAACTGCTTTAGGTGTTAGCACCGGAGCCGTTTTTGGGGTCAGCACAGGGGTTGGTTTAGGCGTATGTTCAGCAGCAGTAGCGGGCGTGCTATGAAGTTTTGGTGGATCTTGATTTAGCACGTGTCCATCATGTCCTTTTTTAAAGGGATGTGCTGGCAAAGGCTTGACGTTTTCATCAGGTGGCGCAGCAGCTTCAAGAATTGGTTTTTGATAGGTGTGCTCGGGTGTTTTAGGCGTTACGTGTTGATAATGGGCACTTGCCTCGCGCCGCGATCTTCTACCAGGAACATAAATAGCCGTTGTTTTTGATGCTTTATTAACATATCTTTTAGACTGATTTGGACGTTTTTTGCTGGCTGAGATGGTTTGGCAATTTTCGCTAGTGCCGCCACAAAAAGTTTCATTTGAGCTTTGATACTCATTGAGCATCTGTTCATAGGTGCCATTAATGCCGTCTGACACGGCTTCTTGCAAAGGTTTACACTCACCTTTCCAACGCCGTAAATTATCATTGAAATACAGCGTCCATTCAGATTCCCAGCACCATGTTTGGTTAATGAGTTGTCCAGCCAATACATTTTTAACGGGATAGCCAGAGGAAATTTTGATTAATTGCTCAGCATTAGGTTGAAATGATTGGTTATTCGATAAATGCGTAGTATGTGCTGCACCTGTTTTGGGAAAACGAAGTGGTAAGCCTTTTTGTTTACTTGCCGTAAAAACAGCGGCATCGATTTCTGGCATGGTATTGGGTTTAAAGATTTTTTTCTCGCCATGATCATCAATGATTAACCACACTAAGGTCTCTGGACGTTTTTCTTGCAAGGTGGTCAGCTGTAGTTGTTGAATGAAGCGTTGTAAGCGTGGGCCATCAAACTCAAGGTGCAAGGTTCTTGCTAAAGTGTCGCCTGAGTACACCGAGTTAACGTCGGAGGTGTATTCGTTTTTAATAAAGGATTCTGCATTATGCAGCGCTTTTTTTATGCGAGGATCATTTGAATTGATTAAGGTGTCTGGCAAAATGCGTTGTAAAACAGTGGTTAAAGCCTCTTCAAGTGCCGCACGGCGATCGTCAGGTTCTTGGCTGAAGGCAATGACTTCAGTTTTATACAGTTGTTTCATTTCAGTGGCTAAACTTGGCTGCCAACTTAATAATCCGTACACGATTAACAGTCTAAAAAACATGGAGATAATCCTTTTAAAAAATAAATAATTTTTCGCTATTATTGGGTTATTCATAAATAGCGGGTCAAAGGGATATTTTTGAAGTAAAAATATTTATCATTGCCGCGAAGTCTGGGACGGTTGTGAGTAAAAATTGAAGTACATCAAGGGATTATTATTGATTTTAAAGCGTATAAGTCGTTCAACAAAAAAGCGGCCTTCACTTCATCCTTTAAAAAAGGAAGAGGGCGGGAAGAGGATTGAATAATTACACACGAATACGTGTTTTCTAGTGCTGCGAAATTAAACGCTTCAGTGCAATACACCTTAAGCACGCGCACAAATCCAGACCTCCACACGCTGTACTCCCACTTTTTTTAATGCCAAGGCGAGTGCATGACTGGTGGCACCCGTAGTCATGACATCATCAAGGATAGCCACATGCTTGGCAGTAAACGTAGGGACAACACTAAAAGCATTGGTAAGATTTTGTTGGCGTTTTTGCGCGGATAATTGCGTTTGTGGCGAGGTGTTTTTTTTGCGTTTGCAGCTGTATAAATCAAGAGGAATATGCAATTGCTGTGATACTGTACGGGCAATTTCAAGTGCTTGATTAAAGCCTCTTGCCCGATACCTTGAGGGATGCAAAGGTATTGGCAATAATAATTCTGGACGCGTTTGCGTAAGTTGGATTTGTTCAGCTAAGAGTTGCCCAAGTAAGCGCGCATGGGTAAATTGCTTACGAAATTTTAAACCTGTGACTAAATAGCTAAGCGGTTCTTGATACAAAAAAGGGGCGATTGTGTAATCAAAAGCAGGCTGATGGTGTTGACAGCGACCACAGCGCATTGGCGTAGCGTAGACAATAGGCAATGCTTCTGCACATTGAAGGCAGCACGAGGTGTTTTTTGGTAGTGAGTGATAACAGCTATCACATAGGTCACGCGTCTGCACACCAGCGCGGTTGCATAGTATGCAGGTCGCAGGAAAAAGAGCCTGAGTGATAAGCTTAAGCCAAGCTGAGTCGCCTTTTTTCATGAGAAGTGAGTGAGTGAACACAATAAGCCTAAAGTGTAAGACAATAGCCCATGATTTCAAGGCAAAAGCAGAGCCACCCATCAAATTAGTGCATAGGTAGCCCTAGGCGTTAGCACTATACTCTCCATTTGCCAACATGAAGTATTGCCAGAGGCGCGTTGTCCACCCTCTTTGGCTAACTCATACCACGTAAATAGTTTTACATTATTAACCGAGGAACGTTTTGAAAACATATCAAAAATTGCCAGTAGGGCAAAAGTTTTTAGTATTAATTGGCTTGATTTTCGGCATGATGTCGTTAACCGTCAGCGTGTCCTTAGTGGGCTTGTATTGGTCACATCACTTACATGAACAAACCTACTATGATCGCTTATTACCCACACAATACTTAGGTGATATGCGCGCATTATTAAATTCAGATATGCGTGAAATGTTGCTTGCAGTGCAGGCAGGGCAAGGACTTGAGCAAAAGGATGTGGCGCACAATAGCGATTATGAGGTGCATTTGCGTGTTGAGCGAGTCAGGGGCGATTTTATTGAGTTAAACCAATTATGGACTGATTATTTACAGCTGGTTAAAGGGACTGAAGAGAATAATTTAGCGAACCAGTTTTCTCAACGCCGCGATACGTATTTAAATGAGGGCGTTCGACCAGTCTTAGTGATGTTAGAGCAAGAGCATTTTGTTCAGGCGGGCACTTACCTCTCAACAAAAACCGAGCCTTTATTTTTACAGGTCGTTGAGGCGCAAAAAAAATTAGTGACTTATCAGGTAACTATTGCGAAGCAAGAAGTGGGGCAAAATAAACTGCAAAACATGATGGTCATGGGCTTTGGTCTGGTTATGTTTGGGCTAGCACTGATGATTTTTTTCCTAATTATAAATTTGATTAAAAATATCACCTTTAGAATTGCTGCAATTGAAACACAGGCGAAAGCCTTAGCGCGGGGGCAATTAGTTGTCGTGAAAAGTGACGTAGCAACGGATGCAATCCTATATGCCGATGATTTAGCCCAGATTGCCCGAGCGCAAAACGAGTTAGCTCACGTCTTACTCACGTTAAATACACAGGTGGAAATTGCCATTGTTGCTGCACGTCAAGGAAATTTATCCAAGCGCTTAGAAAAGGGTAATTTTGAAGGCGATTTTGACGACTTAGTCCAAGGCATTAATCACATGCTTGATGAAATATTAAGACCCATTGAAATAAAAGCACTGATCATTAATAAAATGGCAGAAGGTATCTTGACTGCGCATGTGACGGAGGTTTTTCAGGGTGACCGTAATTTAATAAGAAATGCGATTAATCAATTGGCGGATGTGGCGGTTGGCGCATTGCAAGAATTTGATGGCTTAATCATCGCCTTTGAAGCAGGAGACTATACGCAGC
>Ga0265593_1001104_pt1 | contig 12975 bp, 8 predicted proteins | sample saktaG_8_FD_190136 | JGI IMG/M metagenome (GOLD analysis project Ga0265593, IMG submission 190136) | Saline water microbial communities from Sakinaw Lake, British Columbia, Canada - sak_2011_5_24_36m | ecosystem: Environmental > Aquatic > Non-marine Saline and Alkaline > Saline ...
TGTTTTTAGGCGGTAAACGGGTTTCATACCGGAAAACGGGGTGCGCAATAGTAATAAAAGTAAGTCTTTTCTTTAAACCTTTTTCTATTGCGCAGAGGCCCCTCGTCGAATCGCAGCCAGCGCAAACCGAGAGGCCAAGACCCTGCCCGACAATTTGGACGTGGAGGTTTGGGATTTCATCGGCTATTTGAAAAGCCGCCCCCCCATCACTGACGAAACGCCAGTCACCGCCGCGAAAATCGACGAGTTGGAAGGCTTGTTTGCGCCCTATCGCCGCGACCTGAGCGGCTTCCGCTTCGACTGGGAGGAGGCCAATGCGCGTTGACGCTCGTTCCCAAGCTCCTGCTTGGGAACGGAATTGTCCCGATTTTGTCACCGGAAGCAAGCCAGAGCTTGCAGAATCCGGGTTCCAAAGCGGGAGCTTGGGAACCAGCAAACAGGCGCGGCAGTCCGAACTCATTGGGCGCAAGCTTGGCTGGGGCATGACGGTCTGAGAAGTTTTTGAGCGGCTTGACGGCTTGATATGGGGGCAACGGGCGGCGTTGAACCTGTGGGCGGCATCATGGTGGACTTTGATCGCAATAGCGAAGCGTACTGCGCCGAATGAATGGGATTCTTTCATTCGGCGCAATAAGTGGAGTACCGCTATGCACACTACGGCCCCAACTACCATCGTTCACACTGCGGATATAGAAGAAGCCGAGAAATTTAAGGGCCGTTTCGTGTACAATCTATGGCGAAATTTGCCATTTTACCCCTTAGCTATCGAATAATAACTGAAAAGCCCGTCATGGCCCAAATTCTTTGGTCTTAAGTCATGGTTTTGGCTTAAATAATTCCAAATGGAGCCGTTTATGAATGCAGTGGAGCAAACCGTCCTTTTGGTTCCTGCCGGTAAGATCAAATGCTACATCCACGGCATTTTGCGGAATGACACGCCCGAAGAACACGTTCGGCAACGAGTGGCCCGAAGCTTAGTTGAAGAATATGGTTATCGGCGCGAGGACATCCATCTTAACTTTCCCATAAAAGTGGGTTCCAAGACCAAATGGGTTGACGTTGCCATTTTTCCACCGGGCGTGGCACATAATCAACAGATGATTTTCGTCATCGTCGAAACCAAGCGTGACGAAGTTAGGCGTACTGACCGTGACAACGGTGTAGGACAATTGCAATCCTATCTGGCAGCCAGTCTCAATGCCATATGGGGCTTGTGGGTAGGTTGTGAAATGGCTGCATTTCAGAAGGAAACGGATGCGGTCAAAGCCAAGATCGACCCTTTCCCCGAAGTCACCGATATTCCCTCTGCTGGCGAAACCGAACCTCGCCGCCTGCACTACACCGATTTGGTTCCTGCCACAGAAGGCTTACGCGCCGTCTTCAAGCGTTGCCATGATTATCTGCACGTCAACGGCAACCTGGGAAAGGAAAAAGCCTTTTTCGAACTTTTGAAGCTAATTTTCTGCAAACTGTATGACGAAGAAAATTCCAGCGGTGAACTGGCGTTCTCCGTGACTAACGATGAACGGCGTAGCGACTTGGGGCAGCGTAAGCTAAAAACACGGATCAAGGAACTTTTCGCTGATGTGCGTCGCGCTTATCCGATGATTTTCCCCAGTGACAAGGAGACCATCGAATTGGACAGCCGTAGCCTTGCCTATGTGGTTGCGGAATTACAGAAATACTCATTTCAGCAAACCGCCAGCGACATCAAAGGCGAAGCCTATGAAGAAATTGTCGGTGTGACTAGCCGACGCGACCACGGGGCATTTTTCACCCCGCGTAATGTTTGCGACTTGGCGGTCAACATTGTCTTTGGCACTTACCCTGCCGACCAATTGCTAAAACTAAAAATTATTGATCCAGCGTGTGGGACGGGCGGCTTTTTACGGGCGGGGCTGCTCTCCATCAAGACGGTATTGGCGCAACAAGAACTTGGCAAACATCAAGGCAACTGGGAAAAGGCCCGTCCCCTTGTGGCTGATCGGCTCAAAAAATATTGTAATGACCACATTTTTGGCATAGACAAGCTGCCGGAACTGGTTCGTGCCGCGCAAATGAACATGGCCCTGCATGGCGATGGTTCCAGCAACATCGTTTGGGAAAACTCCCTGTTACCGCCCGTTGAATGGAAGGACGATAGCCGCAAGAAGATCGACCTTGGACAATTCGATGTGGTATTCACCAATCCGCCTTTTGGCGCGAAGCTGCCAGTGGACGACCCCGCCGTGTTGGATCGTTACGACCTGACGAAGTACGAAGCCAAAGCCCCTCGCGCATCGCTGCCCCCGGAACAGCTTTTTGTGCAGCGTTGCATGGACTTCCTCAAACCCGGTGGACGCATGGCTATCGTTTTGCCTGATTCCATCCTTTCCAATCCCGGCTTGGCTTGGTTGCGCCGTTGGGTGTTATCCCAAGCCTATGTGATTGCCAGCGTAGATTTACCGCGTGAAATGTTCGCTAAATCCGACACGCACACCATGACTTCGGTGTTGGTGTTGCAGAAATTCAGTGAGGAAGAACGCCGCCTTTTTTCGCAAACCGGCCATCCCACGGATTATCAGATTTTCATGGGCATAGCCGAAAAAGTAGGGTGGGATTTGCGCGGTCAACCCGTCTACAAGCGCACACCGCAAGGCGAATTGATCGAACGCAAGGAAATCCGCACGGTCACGCGCCGAAACCTCAAGGGCGAGGTGGAAGAAATCCAGGTGGAGCTAGAAAAACCCATCATTGACGACCATTTGCCGGAAATTGTCAGATTGTTTGGTGGCTGGCTCAAGGCGAATCGCAATCAGCGGTGGAATGGATGAACCAGCAAGCTGTTACAAAACTGCCGGTCCTTGACGATAGTCGGTTGCATTTTTCTTTAAGTGCCAAGTGGCTATTGGATGGAGATCATCGTTTCGACGCGACAGCGTATGCCCAAGGTGCGATTCATGCATTAGATTTGATTGAAAAGACCCATTGCATAAAAACACCACTGGGGAAATGCGTTACACGAATTTATCATCCGACAGAAAACCAACCGCGTAGTAATTTCCGGCGAATTTGGGTCGATGCGGCCAACGGGACCGCATTTCTTTCAGGCCGTCAACTCTTCCATTTTCGGCCTGATGTTGAAAAATTTATTTCCAACAGATTACCCAAGCTTCATGAGTTGCGAGTGCCGAAGGGTACAATTCTACTGACGCGCTCAGGTACATTGGGCATACCCGTACTTGTCGCTGACAGGCTTTCCCGTTTTGCCGTAACGGACGATGCTTTGAGAATTTTTGAAGGCTCTGTGCCTTACGGCTATGTTTACGCTTTTCTTGCCAGTCGCTATGGCTACTCGATCATGGCCCGAAGTGCCTACGGCTCCACGGTAGAGCATCTGGAAGCCAAGCATTTGCGAAATCTCCCCGTTCCCATGACCGACGGCGACACGCAAAGGGAAATCCATGAGTTGATTGTCGAAGCCTACCGTCTGCGCGACCATGCCAATGACTTGCTGGACGAGGCCGACCGGCAATTGCATGAGGCACTGGGAATCGCCCCGTTTGATGAAAACGATGTGGAATATCTGGGAACAACTGGCGACCCTAAAGCCTTTGCCATCAATGCGGCGGAGTTAGGGGTGAGGCTGGATGCGGCCCATCATGTGCCGTTAAGCAGAAGTGCCATACACAAACTTCAACTGGGACGATACCCTTTAGTAATGCTTGGTAGCTTGGCGGGAAACATTTATTTGGCTCCCAGATTCGCCAGAGTCTATGTTGCAAGTGAACATGGAACACCGTTACTTCAAGGTAGTCACATACCCATGAGTCGGATTCATGGAATGAAATATATATCCAATACCCAAACAGACCGAATGAATCGCTGGATCATTAAATCTGATACGGTCTTAGTTACCTGTTCGGGTACTATTGGCAGAATTGCAATTGCCAGCAATCTTATGGATGGTTGGGCTGCTTCTCAGCATATTCTTCGTGTAAGTCCATGCGTGAATCGAAGTCATGAGGGCTATCTGGCAACCTTTTTAGCAACGCCTTACGGTCAACATCAATTAAAATCTAAAATATATGGCGGCGTGGTGGATGAACTCACTGCCGAAGATACCGCGAAAGTTATGATTCCAGATTTACCCTATGACTTACAGAAGGAAATCGGTCAACCGGCTCGGGAAGCTTACGAATTAAGGGACAAAGCCAATGCGCTTGAAGATCAAGCCATTGCCCATATGGAAGTCATCATCGAGGGGAAGGCTTGATGAGCATTGAATCAAAGCCTAACCAGCAAGTCAAAAACAACACTAACCCATTATTTGCCCCAACAAACAGAGGTCTTTTTTCGACAACATCATCTTTAACGCGAGGTGCGCCATGAGTGCCACTCATCAGCCCATGCAATCCCTCTACGATAAATTGCATTCGGTGGGCTACGCCAAGAAATACATCCATTCGCTACTGCCGGACTGGTGGGACGATGCGATAGCCGAAACCCCCGCTGGATTCCAACAAGCCAGTTTGATGCTTGGGCGTTTGTTCAGCGTCAAACCGGAAACTTTATGGAGCGTTGATGCTCAACCGGCCTTAGTAACGCCGGAAGGCCGCAAGTTCAAGCAACGGGCCGACACGCAAACCCACGAATTGGACATCGCTTGTGCCTTGGCGCTATCTGCCGCCCGCCTAGTCTTGAAAACCTTCAAGCCAGAGTATCAAGGGGGCTTTCACCCGGATTCAGCGGAATTGCGGCAACGCTTGCTGAATGGTAAGCAGTGGATTGGTTTTCATAACTTGCTGGCGTATTGCTTGGAAAGCGGGATACCCGTTATTTTCCTAAATCACTTTCCCCGCAAGGCTAAGAAAATGGCAGGAGTGTCGTTTGAGCATGGTGAGCGCCCTGTCATCGTTTTGACTCAAAATAAGCCTCATGGGTATCTGTTGTTCGATTTGGCCCATGAACTAGGCCATGTCACGCTAGGCCATACCAAAAACGGGGCTTGGGTGATTGACGCAAAGATTGATGCAGACGCGGAGGACGAAGAGGAGCAAGCGGCAAACCGTTTTGCAAGGGAACTGCTAACCGGAAGTTCAGATTGGAACATTGTTCCAGCCGGACGGCTTTATGCCCAACAATTAACAGACGTGGCGATTCGTATAGGGACTGAGAGACACATAGACCCGCTGCATATCGCTTTGAACTATGGATACACCCTCAAAAGTCATTGGCCTGTTGCTACCAATGCGGTCAAGTTGATTGCCAAGGATAGACCGACCGACCAACAAATTTTGGTGCAAGCCTTGTTAGATGCGCTAGATTTAGACTCCACGCAAGAAGACGACTTGGCTGCTTTGAAGCTGTTGATGGGCGAGGCCGACGATTGATCGTATTGGCTGACAATGATGTAATTTTGAAATTGGCCCAATGCGACTTGTTGGCAAATTTGCCCGAACTTTTGGGAGAACCTGTCGAGCAGGTTTTTGTTTTGCCGACTGCCCGTTATCAGCTTCTACCCAAAAAGTCTGCCAAGGCGTTAGCGAAGTGTGGCAATGCCGCAACGGTAACACGAATTCAAGAATTTCTGGACACCGCCAAAGAGATTCCTAAAGTTGAGGATGCAAACCTACTCGCAAACTTGGAAAGTATCGACAAAATCGACGGAGGTGAAGCCTTGCTTTTCGCCGCCACCGTCGAACTGCCAAACCCAATGCTGCTTACTGGCGACCGGAACGCGCTACGGGCGTTATTGGCACATCAAGAACAATTATCCACGGTCACTGCCGCCTTGCGGGGAAGGGTTGTCACCTTTGAAAGCGCGGTATTGTTGGCCTTGCACCAATTGGGCTTTGCCATCGTCAAACAGAAATTGCTCAGTTCACCCAAGCCTGATGCCATGTTGCGCTTGGTATTAAAACCGGAAATGCACGAGGCTGATCTAAGAGAGTGCCTACAGTCATATTCGCGGGAAATTGAACCATTGTTGGCATTTCGGCATGTGCTGTTTTGAATAGCCATTAATCTGTCATTCGTGGCGGTTTTTTTGTGGGCGAGTGGCTTATAACTCTATCGCATTGGATGTGCCAGTTTCGATGCCTAAATGTTCTAGTGGATTGGGGGCGTTGTTTGCGCTGGACAAGGGAGGGGCAAATGGGGCTGGAAAGTGCCGGCATTTTGAAAATGCGTAGCACCCGTGTAGCCCAATAAAAAAGGCTTACCGTCGATTGACTGCAAGCCTTTGATATTTTGGAGCCGATGATGTGAATCGAACACACGACCCGCACATTACGAATGTGCTGCTCTACCGACTGAGCTACATCGGCGTAACTTGTCCATTATAGAGAAAGATTAGGCTTTCCTACAAGCTTTTTACTGCGGATGCTGGCATTGCAGCCTCCGATTAAACGCCACTCTCGCCAAAATTAGCGAAGGAATGGATGCAAGGCTAAATTAACCCCTTGCCGCCGGTAAATAAGGCCCGGGCGGGACGATGGGGCTTTGTTGCAACACATGGCTGGCCAACAGTCGCGCCGAGGCCGGTGCCATCACAAAGCCGTTTCTAAAGTGCCCGCAGTTGAAAAACAAGTTGGCGACATCCGGGTGCGGTCCGATGGTGGGAATGCCATCCGCCGAACCCGGACGCAAGCCAGCCCAGTGTTTTTCTATCGCGCATTGACCGAGCGCGGGCAGAAGCGAGGTGGCAAAAGCGCTTAAGGCTTCGAAGGCCGAGGCGGTGATGCCTTTGTTGAATTGGGCGTTTTCAACGGTGCTGCCAGCCAGTATCTTGCCGTCCTTGCGTGGTATCAAATAACGTCCGCCACTCAACACCATGTGTTTAAGCAAGCCGGGCGGCGAATCAAAGATGAGCATTTCACCTTTGACAGGCATGATCGGCAATTCAGGCAAGCCGGAATTTAGCGCAAGCAGGCCAGACCATGCCCCTGCCGTCACCACATAATCCTGCGCGGTGAGCAGTTGGTTACACGCCACGACGCCGACGGCCCTGCCGCGATCAATCTTGATTTCATCGACTGGGTGTTGTTCCAGTAATTCCACTCCGCGCCGGGTCAGATCCAGTCTAAGCGCATGCAACAATCGGGGGTTGCGGACTTGTGCAATGCCGGGAAGCAACAAAGGGTTTATCCCGGCAGCGCATAGGTTCGGTTCGATTCGGCCAAAATCAATGGAAGCCAAGGACTCATATTGGATGGCATGGGTGTCGGCCCAAGCCTGCGCACGATCAATGTCCACGCAATCACTGAACAAAAGGCCGCTGGGGAGCCATTCCGGGTCGATACCGGTGCTTTCCATTAGTTCCTCCGCCAGGCGGGGATAGGCGGACTGGCTCCAACGGCAAAGCGCCGTGATGGGTTCTGCGGCACGCCAAGGGGCAAGTGGCGACAATATGCCACCCCCGGCCCACGATGATTCCCTGCCTAATGCCTGCCTTTCGAGTAAAACAATCCGTTTGCCCGAGTCGGCAAGTTCTCGTGCGCACATCATGCCTGAGACTCCTCCTCCAATGATAATTACGTCAGTTCGATTCATTTTTTTAGTCGAGTTGGATGGAAATGCCCCTGTAAAGAGCGATAAAATTGAGATTATGTGGATTTGGCCGCATCAGATGGGAGACATTCCCGACAGGCTTGGTTATGCTTTACCACACCTAGACACAATTCCGCCCTAGACTTGAAACCCATGCAGGTCGGGTTAAAAACCACAAGTTTTACTTCACACATTTAAGAGGAGTTCCATGATAAGGCCCAAACGTTTGTTATCGGCGTGTTTGCTTTGGCCACTGTTTGCACCGACTTCCGTTTCGGCACTGGTGGTGGAAATTCAGGGTGTCCGTCTGGAGTCACCATTGCCCGGTGCGAGTTGCGTCGAAATATTCGGCAGCTATCCAGGCGTAAAAATCGTGCCCAACGAGCATGGTAAAATACCCAGGGTTTGCTACGGCAGCAACAAGGTCAATACCGTATCCTTCCTGAATACGACTTTCGTCGCCCAAAAACCCGTGCAAAAAGATGTCTTGCTAAAATTCGAACATGAATTCCCGCCGGGCATCAACGGGAAAGTCATGATCAGAGCCAAGCTCCAAGGGTTTTTCAGCACCTCTAATGGTGTGGGAGTCCCCACGGGCGACCAAGTTTCACTCACTGCCTTTTTTTCCCAAAACGGCCATGACGATGCCATCGCCGAGCCGTTTGAACGGATCGTAGGCGATGACATGGAATCGGCAATATACGAATATTCAGTCAAGAAACAGTACCTTATTTCGGGGCCTCGCACCCTCAAAGGAAACTTAAAACTCTATTTCACCGCCATTGGCAATAAACTGACCTTGGTGGAAAAAAACCAAATTTCCATTGATAGCGGAGCGACCATGGCCGACAAGCTGGAGACAATGGAAGTGCCGCCGCTGCCCGAGGAAGAGGGCGTGAAGGAAGATGCCGACCAGCAGAAGCCCCTACCCACTCCGAGCGGAGGAAAAAAGGCTACACCGGCCGCTCCCGTTCCATTCCCCATGCCTTCGGGTGGCGAAGAGCTACCCTCGCACTAACCCATCCTGCAAAAAATTCGCAACAGCCAAGCATGGCAAACCCATGAGTGGCTGTTGTTTTTTTGCTCACATCGGACTTGGGGAAGGCACGCTTTTAACGGTGGGCTGCGGGCTGGGAACCTCTTTTACACCCTCAGGGGTAAACCGCTGGTCGTTGCGAAGGCGGGCTTCCAACTTGTTCCAAGCCCCCTCCAAACTGGTGTCCATGACGACCTCGTTGCCCATGGAAAGGACGATCCGGACGAGTTCCGGTATCTTGGTGGTTCCCGTCGAAACCAGGTAAATCGGCTGCACATAGATAATTGACTTGCCTATCGGTAGCACGATGATACGCCCCCGCACCACACTTGACCCCCTTTGATCCCACAGCGAGAACAAGCGCGAGATTTCCGGGCTTTGGTCAATCAAAGCACTGACTTGCGAGGGTCCGTCGACTTGGATTTCCCGGCTGAACTTATAGACGACGATTTCCTTTTCGAACAACGCACCGGCGGCATCCAACCGGTCCACACCCGCCACCGCCAGCATACTCAGATTGTTGCGTCCGATGGGGGTCATGGGGTTGAGCAACACGAAAGGCTGTAGCTCGCTGGCCCCTTCCAACAACGTGGTCAGATAATAGGGCTTGACTGGCTTGTCAGCCACTTTGGCGAAGTCCCAAGTTTCGGACTGCTGGTAAAACAAGGCCGGGTCGGTCTGATGGTACTTGGCATAGATGCTCATCTGCACTTGGAAAATATCCCGTGGGTAGCGCATTTGCTCGCGCAACAAGGGGGGCATCGCCGCAATATCCTTGAACAGGTTGGGATAGGCCTTACTATAGCCTTGAATGATCGGGTCTTTGGCATTGGAGATGTAATAGTCCACGGTTCCGTCAAAGGCATCGACGACGATCTTCACCGAATTGCGGATGTAGTTGAAGCGCGTTTTATCCTCGCGTTTGAAATCTTTGAAAGTGTAGCGGTAGTCTTGGGCAATCGGATACCATTTCGATGTCGTGTAGGCATCCAGCACCCAGTAAATCCGCTTCGGAGTCACCACAATATAGGGGTCGTTGTCGAGGGAAATAAAAGGTGTCAGCGTTTTGACGCGCTCAATGATATTGCGGCGGAACAATGCCTTGCTTTGACCGTCAATGTTGATCGAAAAAAACAATTTTTCATCCCGGAAATAGAGGGACATCAGTAATCTTCGGAACATGGACGAAAGTTGTATGCCATCTTTGCCGGAATAGCTTTGGCTAGAACCCATGTCATCAAAAGTGGAAATGGCGGGGACTCTGAGTCGGTTGGGCACGATGGCGTAAGTCAAGTTTTCCGCACCGATATAGATATCCGGCTTTTCGATCTTGAACCCCTCATTGGATTGCAAGCTCAAATCACGCAGGAACCATTTCATCGGCGTTTCGCCGTCTTGGGCGGTCGGCGTGATCACCGCGCCAAAACCGTGGGTGTAGCGCAGATGGGTGTTTTCCCAGTTCTGCGCCTCGGACGGGAGCTTTTCAATGTTGATTTCCCGCGCCGCCAGATTGACTTGCTCGATTACCCCGTTCAGTGGGTAGCGCGCCACATCCACTTCGGTGAAATTATAATAGGGCCTGATGCCTTGCAACTGTTGATACACATCGTCCAGGAATTCGGGGTCCCACACCGGGATGTTATGCAAGTGCTGGCGCATATCCGGATCGATCATTTTAAGACCGGTCGCTTCGGTCACCTGGATGGTGTGGAGGTCTTCGAGATCGTATGCCCTTAAGGTCGCCTCGATGTTGTTGGCCATGTAATTGCGGTCGAACTTGACAGGATTGGGCTTGACCAAGAACCGGTTAATGGTGTCTGGCAAAAAATTGTTAAACCTAAGCCCCCAAGCCAACAGGAAAACCATCAACAAACCTAGGGTCGCCTTGAGACCCTTGTCGAAGTGCACCCAATAGATTCCTGAAATAGCCGCCGCCATCACGGCGATCACGGAGACCCAGATGAGTGGCATCAGGTAGTTCATTTCGACAAAGCCGGGGCCGAAGAAGACGGGCTGATGCACCGAGGTGTACAGAAGGTAGTCCAGATCCAACCAGAAACCCCAAGCCAGGATCAAGGCAGTCACGAAGACTAAGAGGCTAAGATGAACCCTAGCGCCTTTCGGCCATGCCTTTTTCTGTTCGGGTATCAGTTGATGCTCCAGCCAGTAGAGGAAGGCTATGGCCAGCAACAAGACGGAAAAGGCGATCAACAGCTCGCTTTCGATCATTTCAAAGATGGGCAGCCTGAACAAATAGTAGCTAATGTCCCTCCCGTATTCCCTATCGCGTATCCCGGAGTCTGGCCCGAAGAAGAACAGCAGGGCGGTTTCCCATTGACTGTAAAAGGGCTTGGCGATCATGATCGCCAAAATTAGCGCAATGGGGATGTAGACCCGCATGGAGCCGCTCTGGAACATGCGCAGCACTTTCCTGTACTGGTTGTCGCCATCATTGCGTCCAAGTGCGGAAAAGGCGCTCTGATCCACCCCCAGATAGCCTGAGGCCACCCAGAAATTCATGAAAAAAATCAGGAAGAAAAAGATTATCACCCCACCGGAAAAAATATAGCGGTAGAGCACCCGGAGCCAGAAATAGCTGCCGTATTCCAGCGAACTGAACCACCAGAAGTCGACCAGAAAATCAGTCAGGGTGATGCCCATTACAATGGCGACCACGGCCAAGACAACTAGCACCACGGCGCTGATCGTCAGTAGGCTTTTCCAATTTTGCATAGATTCCTCCTTCATTCTTTTAGTTTATCGATTATTCAGCGATACTTTAAGGGGTTTGAGTGTAAACGACCCGCTTTGGCAGTGGTCGTGTATGAGCTAATAATACCGCGTCTGGACGCAAACCAGTAGACGGACAGACGCAAGTATCTGCATCAAGCTTGCTGCTTGCCCCTCGCGACGGTTGGCTCCAAGGGCTGCGAAATGCCTTCCCGGCATGCATAGGGGACGCGACCCGCACCTGCAATGGTAGCCTATCCGACAATATTTTAATTATAAGACAATAACTTAGGGTAAAATACAATGGCGGGTGACGAGTGTTGGCTTGAATCTTGGCCGGATGATCCGATTACCAATGGACTTGTTGCCCGTAGCGGCATTGTTTGATCAGTAAATTTAAAATATGCTTCCCGACATGAATAAATGCAATAAACTCATCCCCGCCCTTTTCGCGGCTTTTTTTCTTGCCGCCTGCCAACAGGGTGGGGATGAGACCGAACTGTCCGGTGCCGCGCAAGGCACTACCTATCATATCAAAATGGTCTTGAACGGCTTGGAGGTCAAACCGGAAGAACTGCATAAGGCGGTGGAGGATGTCTTCACCGACATTGATGCCAAGCTGTCCAATTATCGTGAAGATTCGGAGATTTCCCAACTAAACCGGCAAAAATCTTCTGAATGGCTGCCCGTATCAAGGGAAATCGCCGCATTGGTCTCCATTGCCAAGTCAGTCAGTGCGAACTCCAAAGGTTGCCTAGACCTTACCGTCAAACCCGTGTTCGACCTTTGGGGTTTTTCCAGGCATGAAATGAAAGTGCCGGAACAGAAGGATATCGACAGGGTCTTGACCCACGTCGGCATGGCTAAAATCGCACTTGACGAAGAACACCTACGGTTATTAAAAAAAGACCCGGAAGTGGGCATCGACCTGTCGTCTGTTGCCCAAGGCTATACGGTGGGTGCCATTGCCAATCTACTTGAATCCAAGGGCATTCAGAACTACATGGTGGAAATTGGCGGGGAAATGAAAGTGAGGGGCCGCAAGGCCAATGGCGACGAATGGAGGATCGCCATTGAGAAACCCACGCCGTTCGCCCGCGAAGTGCAAAAAATCATCTCGATTCACCAAGAAAACGGCGAGGCGGTGATGACCTCGGGCACCTACCGCAATTTTTTCGAAGAAAACGGCAAGGTGTATTCGCACATCATCAATCCGCAAACCGGCAAACCCGTCGACCACAAGCTGCTGTCGGCCACCGTGCTGCACGACGACCCGACATGGGCGGATGCCTGGAGCACTGCCTTGCTTTGCCTGGGCGAAGACGAGGGCTACAAGGTAGCCGAAGCCAACCAGTTGCGAGCCCTGTTCATTTACCATGACGGCAAGGAATTGAAAGAACGCATCAGCAGCGAACTGGCCAAGAAGCCTTAAACTGGAATGCGTCCGGCCTATTGATGCTTTGGGGCTGGAGCTGTGGTTATGCCTTCCTCGATGCGGTCTATGAGATAGGAGAAGAACGGATTGGAGGAGGTTCGCAACAACCCGTCCAGACTCATGATCAGTGCGCCGCGTTCCCCGCGCGAGGCGATGGAACCTAGGTTGATGCCAAAGTCCTCGTCGGTTCCAGGCTGCATGCCATATAAGGCATCGTCCGGGGGAAAAGGCAAGGCGACATGGG
>Ga0265593_1001105_pt1 | contig 12965 bp, 11 predicted proteins | sample saktaG_8_FD_190136 | JGI IMG/M metagenome (GOLD analysis project Ga0265593, IMG submission 190136) | Saline water microbial communities from Sakinaw Lake, British Columbia, Canada - sak_2011_5_24_36m | ecosystem: Environmental > Aquatic > Non-marine Saline and Alkaline > Saline ...
GGTGCTGGGGAAGGATATATTGAGGCAGGGAGAACAGGTATTCGGTTAAGGTTTTCAACATCGAATTCGGCGGCCCGGATAGCAATAAAGGATTACAGGAAAAGGTTTAACCAGTCAAGGCAAAGGCAGCTCATGGTAAACCGGAATGGCGTTATGATAACGCAGAAGAATGCGTGATTACGCGCTTCCTTCTTTCTGCATCCTCTTCAACGCAAAACTTAAACCTTCCCCGACCTCGTCGCCCAGACAGATCACCGAATGCCAGACGCAGGTATCCAATGATTGTTGCGGCATCAACAGGACATCGCCGGGTTCGAGGACATGGGCGTAGCCGCGTTCGAGCAAATGGCGGGAAAACCCGGGGGTCCGGTCGATCAAATCCTCGGCCCATTCATGGTCGCGTTCTTCGAGGTACTCAGACAAGGCTTGCCGGTCAACGGCCAGTTCGCGCAGCTGCGGCCATTTGTCGGCGGGGGCTTCCGCCAGGAAAGCATCAATTTCATCCAGTAATTTGGGCTTGGCCAAGGCCAGCCAGAATGTCGAACCGCTGAGTTGGGCGAATACCACGCCTTCATGTCCGCGTTCCACGTCATGGTGCATCTGCGCGCCGCCATTGGGCGCGTTGAAATAAACGATGCGTTCCATGAAGCCCACGCGTTCGCAATCCAGCATGGACTGCAACATCGCATTGAGGCCGGAATGCCGGGTGACTGCGGCAGATTCCGGAAAAATGGCATCGGTCAGTTTGGCGGCCAAATCTTGCCTCGCAGGATCGGCCACCACGTCTTCATATCCTTCGATGCCGAATGAAAAACGGAATCTCAGGCTTCCGTCCTCCTCGTGAAAAGACAGCCAAGATGCCTTGCACCAGAGATTGTCGGCGACCATTTCGTCACCATCCCAAGAGTCAAAAATAACTTTTTCGATTGCCTGCCCGTCGTTGTCCTCATAGCTACAACCGGATAATTCGAAGGCGGGTTGCAGTCGGGTGTCGTAAATTTCCGCTTCCAGCAGTTCGGAAAGCTCGGCACCTTGTTGCACTTGCCCCATCAGGCGGTTGGCTTGGGCGATGTCCGATTGGTAAAAGGGTAGTGTGTCGGCCAGAATGGCAGGCAGGAAAATGGTTTCATTGTTTTGCCATGCCCTTTTTACCGCCAAGGCTGTGGGCATGACCGGGCGTTTTTCGACTTTGATCCACCCATACTCAATGCCTCGCCGCGATAACGGAAGGTCTTCATTTGCCTCTGAGGTGATGGAATAAGAAATATTCATGAAACAGGCTCTCCAACTTTATATAAAATAATCCGCACTATGAAAGCCTATCCTAGACTAAAACGCAATTTGGCCGGTGTGCGGTGCAATTCAATGGCCCGCCGTTGGCGCTTCGCCTCGCTTTGCCTGATCGCCATTGCGGGATCGTTGGCATCAATGCCTTTTGCCGTTGAGTTGGCTTACGCTGCTTTGGGGCCGAATTTGCCAGTGATCAACAATGACAAAAAAAATCCGGCGGCCGGGCAAACGTCTACCCCAAGTCCGGTGGAAATCCGCGAAGAGCTGAAGCGCAAGCTTGACGAGATCCAAGCCCACCTTGACCGTCTGGACGGCGATGGGTATGACACAAAAGCGCCTTGGAATCCTCGCTGACGGGAATTGCCATCCCATTTCCGCAGAGGGACATCCATTTCAATCCGGCCCAAACTATCTTGGCACCTGTCGCGGGGGATGAAGCGAAGATTCCAGAAGTGCAGCCAGGCTCAGTCGCCAAAGGGTAGCCCTAATCAACATCAATGCTCATATAATCATAGGAGATTGCCATGTTAGAAAGTAAACCAAATAGCAGCGGTAAAATCGAGAAAGCTAGGCTGCATGTGAGTGATCTTCGGGTGGGGATGTATGTTTGCGAGCTAGACCGTCCTTGGCTTGAAACCCCTTTTCTGCTTCAAGGCTTCGAAGTGGATAATGACGAAATCATTGATGAGGTCATGCAATATTGCCAGCATGTTCATATCGACGTGGATCGTAGCAAAATTGACAATGTCATCATAGACCTATTGCCACTAGGTTCTTTCTTGAATAAAAAAAGTACGACATTCCAGATAAAGGATATTGAACAGGCCGAATCAATCCGCAAGCAGACAACTAATCTGGTCAAAACTTTGCTGGAAGAAATCCGATATGGAATTAGCCCTGACATACAACTGGCGAAACTGGCTGTTAACGAATGCGTGGGCAGTGTCCTGAGAAATCCTGAGATTATGACATTTCTTGTCACTTTGCGTAGCAAAGATGGCCATACAGGGCAGGAAGCTTTCAATGCTTGTATTTATGCCTTGGTCATTGGTCACCTCCTCGGATTTTCTTCCAGTCAATTGGAGAATCTTGGAATCAGTGCCTTGTTACATGATATGGGTAAAGTTTTGATTCCAGAGGACATTCTAAACAAGACAGGCAAACTGACCGACGAAGAACTCTCAATTATACAAACCCATAGCCGAGGAGGGCGTGACATTATCATGTCTAGCGGATGCCTGTCCATTGGCGCTGCCGAGGTCGCACACGGACACCATGAAAATCTTGATGGAAGCGGTTATCCGCGTGGGTTGCAAGGGGATCAACTTAGCATGTTTTGTAAAATTGTGGGCGTTGTTGACAAGTATGATGCAATCACCAGTACGATGCCGTACCGGCAGGCGCGAGAACACCTGAGAGCGGTTTACATCCTAAACAATTTGGCGAAAGAAAAAAAAATCGATTTTAAGCTGTCATCACTATTAGTCTCCTATTTGGGGATTTACCCCCCTGGGACACTAGTAGAATTAACATCGAAGGAAGTGGGCATTGTAATTGACTCAGACCCCAATAAACGGCTGCAACCGCAAATCCTAGTGGTTCGTGACTCACATCAAGGGCAAATCCAGCAGATCGTCGATTTGGCAGAGAAAACGGTTGATGAGCAAGGGCGTGCCTACCGGATAGCTGCCGTGCGCCGACCAGGCGATTTTGGGATAGACCCTAACCAATATTTCTCATTAATCATGCAATCCTTTGATTGATGGCGATGGACAAGTCTTAGGATTTCAGGATTTACCTTCCCTAATCAAACGGAAAGCCTCTGTAATTTCAAGGGGTCTCCCCGTGTAAAATCCCTGCGAGTAGTCGATACCAATTTCCTTTAAATAGGCAAGTGTTTCGGCATCCTCGACTTGTTCGGCAATCGTTTTCTTATTGAAAGCAACCGCTATCTCAGCTATTGCCTTGACTAATACTTGGTCGTCTGGTCGTGTGCGAAGATTACGAATGAAAGAACCGTCAATTTTAATGTATTCAAAAGGTAATTGTCGTAAATAAGAAAATGAAGAAAAGCCAGTTCCAAAATCGTCCAGCGCAAATAGGCAACCAATCGAGTTGATCGCCTTCATTAAAGCAAGTACTGAGTCAAAGTCGGTGACGGCAGCCGTTTCAGTTATCTCGAATATAATCTGTTTTGGATTTAGTTTATTATTGTGGATCACTTGTCTGATATGATTAAGCAGATCGGGGTCGGTAAATGCGTGACCAGACAGATTCACCGTCAAAGTTATATCCCTGCCTAAATCATTAAGCAAAGCGAGTTGAAGAGCGGCTTGCGAAAGCACCATTCGATCCAAAGTATGGATAAGCCCGGTATGTTCGGCAATTTCGATGAAATGAGAGGGTGCGATAAGGGTTGATCCTTCACCACGCATGCGCAAAAGTACTTCATAGTGGCTAGTTAGACCATTTTTGATGTTTACAATAGGTTGAACGAATAATACGAAAAGGTTTTCAGAAAGTGCGATCTCCATGCGTTGCTTCCACAGCACCCGCTCTTGCATTACTCTATGGCTATCATCATTCGATGATAATAAATACCACCCGCCTCTTCCGCTTTCTTTGACATGGTACATTGCCAAATCTGTGCGTGCCAATAAATCCTGAACATCACTGCCATGTTCAGGGAAAAGTGCCACACCAATACTTGCTGATATTTTATGAACGCGATCTTCAACTTGAAATTCAGTTTCTTTAATGTGATTAAGTATCTTTTTTGCAACTTGAATAGCCACCGCCGCATTCGAGTGACTTAAAATAACCCCGAACTCATCCCCTCCTAGTCGTCCAACAATGTCAACCTCACGTAATAAAAGAGGTATTTTACTGCTCAACATAACTAACAAACGATCACCAGCGGCATGACCACTCGTATCATTGACATATTTAAACTGATCAAGATCAAAGTATAATAATGCCCCGCTATGTCGGTAGCGTTTAGCCAAAGCAATTGCATCCTCAAGTTCCTTTTCAAAACGACGACGATTATATAATCCAGTCAATGGATCATGATCGGCAAGCCAAGCTAAGCGTACTTCAGCTTTCTTTCTAGCAGTAATATCCATGCCCACGGATAAAATGACTGGGCCATCTACCATAATTGATTTCAGTTTAGAATGTTGCCAAACAACATTTAAAATATTATAATTTTTGCATTGAATATCACATTCAATTTCAATATGATCACAAATGCCATCGGCAATTTCCTTCAGATATTGAGATGCCTGATTTTGTTTATTTTGTTGTACTAATAGATCGAAAAACCGAAATCCTTGTAATTCATCTTGCGTATAACCCATGATTTTAGATCCATAAGGGTTAATCATTATAATGTCATGATTAGTATTTTGGGTAAGAATGATTGCCTGCGCAGTGTCTAATACATTATTAACAAAGTTTTTTTCACGAATTATTTCCTCCATTCTGCTGGTTACCTCAAGATTTAAGGCTTCCAATTGATGTGTCAATGAAATTGCGGTCTCATTCAACACATCAACTTCATCCGTAAAAAGTCTTTTTTTACGATTTATAGATATTGCCATGCGAACTTTATCAAATTCTCCATCGGCGAGCAATGGAAGGTTCTCAGCCGAACGGCGAAGGCTAGACATAGGTGACCATAAAATAAATAACAGAAAGATTTCAGATAGTAAAAAACCACCAATACCTATAAGTATACTATGACTTGTAGCGTTACGGATATGTTGCATCGCGTCGGTTATATCAGCAATTATTGCCAAATACGCTTTGTCAGTTTGATTAAATCCTGATAGCGGATAAATCCGAATCTGATACTGCCTTTCCTGAAAAATAAACTGTGTAGCATTGTGAATTTTTGATATATTATTCTGAACATGTGAAAAGCTACGCATTAGCTCAATATTATTATCTGAATTAGTTAACGCAATAATATTACTATTCCAAGAATCAATCCAGTGAAGCTTGTCTTTTGTAGATGATTGCGACTGTACTATTAACCCGATATCAGTACCGGAAACCCCCTTAAAGTCAAGTATGACATCGGCTAGGGATGCAGCTATGACGATTGCCCCTAAAACACCCTTTTCACTCAATACGGGGGCTATGGCGTATTGAAGACAATTATTTGAACAGTCAATGAGTGTGGTAGGCTTTTCCGTGGCAACAACAGATCTGACAGCAGAAACAATATTTGGGTCAAGATCATCTTTATCAGTAAGGGGTTGTTGAGCAAGCCTCCTACCCTCTGCAGTCATAACTGTTACAACTTCAATTCCCATATTTAGCACCAAGCTATAACTTAATGGGTCAAAGTTATCAACTGAACTTTTATGTCGGGAAAAATTAAAAGCTGTTTGGGTGGTTTGTAAAGATGCTAAGAAAGTGCTTAACATCAAAAGTCTATTGCTAAATTGGTTAAGCAAGGCTTGTACTTGTACAGAATATTGTTTTTGTAAGGTGTCACGCCGAGCAACGAATTGATTTTGTAATTCAAAATAATTTAGAGTAATGAATATTCCGGTTACCATAAGTAAAACTAAGCTCGTTAGCAATAAAGCTTTCCACTTTAGACTAATGAATATTCGTATATTGCCGGTTGGTCTCATTTTATGCTGCTATTGAAAAGTAAATGGTCAAAATATACAACTTGAACGGAAATAAAGTATACATAAATTAGTTTGTAACTCAGTTAAAACCTAAGTGACACAAGAAATCCAAACATATCCCAATGCTGCTCTGGTAAGCGATCTATATTTGCTTCGTTTGAAATCCAAGATGTACCATTGATGTAGTCATATTCTGCCCTCACCATCATCCATGGTGTGATATCGTATCGGAGACCTACGGTCCAGTTTTTGGCAAATTGAGTATAAGCAGGGATTCCCATGGCTTGCCATTTTTGTTCAAACTTATTGCCATTCTCGTCGTTACTATTGGGGTACATGACATCATAGCGAGCCATCAACTCCCATTGTGGTGCAAAGCGATAGGCAGCCTGAAAATAATAACTTTGACCAAAATAGGTAAAATCTCGATTTATTCCAAACTGATTTATACCAAGCCCGGATCGTTGGAAAAAATTGAGAGAATATTCACTTGTGAAAGTCCACTTTTCAGTATTGTACTGGGCAGATAGAATCATGGGAGCAAAAGATATTGTCCCACCGAGGGGTTCGTAATTATAAAGTGGATATTTTGATTTATATCGAGAAGAGGTATACACACCAGACAATGCCAAGCGCAGGCTTCCATCATAGGTCTCGTAATTCAATCTGCCTGAAAAGGAAGGATTCGGTTCAAGTCTGCCTGGGAGTTGTTCAAACAAAAAAGAATATTGTGCTTCTTTATCATCGGAGCGTGGATAACCACCGAATAATTCCAAGGTCAAATTGCCCCATGGCTTGCGGGATTCTCCATACACCATCAAACCATCCGCCGAGATAGTTACGTCTCTAGTTCCTTCAAAATATATGGACTGCGGTAATAATATGCTTGGGCGGGTAAACGCCACATCACGAGTGTCATTATATAACCCATAAGGTAGACGAACCCGTCCTGCTCGAATACCTAGCTTATAATCATTTTTAAAGTCGAAGCTATAGTCTATTAGCCCAAAATCAATGACAGGGGAACCGTTATGCCAGTCACCAGCTCGTCTTGAAAGTACTTGCATGGAAAGCCTTAACTTTGGTAATGGCGACCATGAACCGTTGATGCCTAATTCAGTAAAGGCAAAGCTAGGATTCGATATGCTTGGCCCAAACATGTTGTTTCCAGAGGTAAAAATCATAGCTTGTGAAGCGAATCCGTGAACTTGTACATTATCGAGAAGCTCAACGGCATAAATATTGTCACTGAAAGGCAAGCAAAGAAGATAAACTAAGAGGACTTTAGTAGCTGAATTTTTTGAAGTCCATGGCGCATGCTGTTTTTTGCTGGAATGATACAGTATATGCATCTTTAATAACGAACTTGGATTATTCCACAGGAAGTATGGCAATATTTTCATCAAGCGTTTCCTTTGTTAAATAACCGATAGCACCCTGTGTGTTTGCTATTCGAGTCTGCATTTCCTGTTCAGAACTCAAAACAACTGGGGCTTGTCCGGTTCCAGAATATACCAATCTATCCCACGCAGTCCGTAACTGATGAGGAAAGATATGCAGGATTTGCTTACAAAAAATAGTGTGGATAGGGTTATCGTCAGGTAAAACGAAAACCCTTATTGCCGAACCATCCGGCCATGTTGTCAAGCGCATACCAAAAATTGCAGACAACACATATCGAGTAATTGGTGTAGGGGAAGGGCTTCCTTTTCGAATCACTACCACAATATCTTCCGCAACAGCCGAGTGAACAGAAATTAGCAAAACCATTGATAACAAAAACACAGATGTAAATTTTCCAGCATAGCCAGACAACTTCACAGTTAATTTCTGTTTAATACCGGATGACAACTCTAGAATCCTTAAATGGAATGGGTTTTAGAAACTAAGTTCATGTATAAAAGCTGATGATTTATTTGAATTTTCTTCCATATTCGCCTAGTCTATGATATCAACGTTTAACATTTTTCTTGTGAATAACTTGAGATAAAAGGGTGTCTAGACCTACTGCTGATGATCCCAGTTTTTTAGCTATCTCTGAACTCTCCATTGCTTTGTTATAGTCACCTATGTAATAATAGGCAAGACCTATATCATAATAAATTCTCGGGTTGTTTCCGGCTTTTTTGATGGCTTGCTCAACCTCAGTAAGTGCCATATCCTTTTGATTCATATTCGCTAGGTAGTATGCAAAAACCGCATTGACCATTCCATCGGTTGGTGCATAATTCTTTGCCCGGAAAAATAAACATGGAATAGTATAGGGTAACCCATCTACATTGGATTTCCTTTCTCGTATACCTAAGTCTGCAAGTGATTGCAAAGCTCTATGATGATTTGGAAATACCCTCAAAGTGTAGTTAAGACCTCCAGCCAAATTGTATGTCGATCCGGTTGCAATCTCGGCTGTAAAATGCGCCATCTCTACCAGATGTAGTGGATTTGACGGGCCTGTTCGAGCAGAGGGATCTCTATAGTCATAAGGACCAAATTGACCGGATGAACCGCCATTTGTTGAGCCACTTGGATTCGGGCATGACAAATCAGCCGCAAGTAATGTATGGTTATACTGTAAAAGCATCGCTGCGAAACAGAAATAGAAGGCCTTATTCATTCTAATTATTTTTGTCATCTAAGTACCAATTATATTTCGTGAAGCAGTGGTGTCAAACAGATTGGCTAATATTTTAGTTTTTGCCCGACGCGAATATTGAACTAGATCAGGAATAGATTGACAATTTCTTTTTTCCGATCTGATTTGGCTTATAAAGCAAACAAGTGTAGCCTTAATTTCTTCGCATGATTCAATATCGCAAACTCTATGGGCGGGAAATCTGCTTAAGATTGAAGCTGTATCGCCATTTTTATCCGTTAAGCCAATAATCGGGCGGCCTGCACGTAAGTATTCATATAATTTAGCAGGAATCTGATAATTGCAGTTTGCTGCTTGCAATAAGATTAAACCGTCTACGGAAAGCATTTCTGCAAGTGCTTCAATATATGGCAAAGGTGGGGCGAGTTTGATGATGTCCTGTAATCCGTGTGAAGCTATAAACTGAGCAAGTAAGTCGTCGTGACCTGTTGCTCGTAGAATAATATTAAGCGTTGCATCGTAAATCAATCCATTTTTCTTCAATGTTGACAGTGCTTTGAAAAATGGTCGTGGATCTCGCTCAGATGGATAAATAATGCCACTGTGCAGCAAAGTAATAGGTCTATTTTTATTTGGTGGACGAAGACTTATATAGCTCTCAGCTTCCTTGAAAGAATCTTCATCGTATCCGTTTTCAATTAAATGCAGTTTATTTATATCGAGAGATACTTCATGCTTGCTAATAAAATCCACAATTGCACTTGGACTAGTAAAACAGATTGCTGACGCACTTAGTGCGATTCTATCTTCAATCCATTTGAATGACTTCCATTGCACAGGACTTTCAGGGTAACCATCCTGGGCCATGGGGTCGCGAAGATCGACAATCCAAGGCAATCCTGTTATGCGATGAAGAGCATATCCAATCAGATGTGCAGTCGCAATAGGGTAAGTAGACCATATAATCAGTGGCTTAAACTTACGATAAATAAGAAGACCTTGTATAAGACCTCCAAAAAACCAACTGATCCAACGATCAGGTATAGCTAAAAATTCGAGGAAACGGCCATTTATTGATAAATGCTTCTTAGTATCAAGTGCAAATGCTCGTATAACTATAGTATAAGGTGAAATATCTCCCACTTGTTCTTGGCTAACAGATTCATAGGCTTGTTCATTTGCACTCAATACAATTGGATGCCATCCAAAGCTAGGCAGATATTGACTAAACTTCAAAGTGCGTTGTATTCCACTACTGCCTTTGATAGGTGGGAAATGGAATGCAATCATCAATACATTTCTTTGCATAAAGGTAGAATTGCCTTATAAATAATCTTGGTTTTTGCGTAACCAGTCTATTGTCAATTCGTTAACCTGACTACGCCAAGCACGAGTAGAAAATGTATGATTAGCCTCTCGCAAAATTATTTTTTCGATCTTTGGTGAATTACAAGCATTCCTCCAGTCGCTATTTAATTCCGTTAACTGTTGAAACTCTTGGGAAACAAGGTCATTGCCGCTCAAAATTAAAAGTACTTTCCCAGAATATTCATTTAATCCAAAAAGCATGCGTTCAATAAATGTTTTGTTTTTTTTCAGAGAGTCATATGAATTGTAATGGGGTGAAATATATTTAGAATTTAGCAGATTAATTACCGAATTGGCTATTTCCATTGACGAATCGATAAAATTAATTCTACCAGAAAAAAACTTTGACCAAAATGATTTCTGAAACAAACGACTTATATAGTAATATTTTAATCTCGCACGTTCTGCGCTGATTTCTGTGTGTACCCACGGATTTAATAAGATTATACCTGCCACTCTAGGATCAGTATGGGCGTAGTACAACGCTGCTGAGGCCGCATCACAAAGACCCCAAATGACAATTTTATCAACTTTCTCTGTGATGGAAAAGGCGTTGATTGCTGAGTGTATGTCTTCATTCAAGTTTTCAAAATTTCGAATATTTCCTTCGCTGTCGCCCATGCCGCGATAGTCGAAGCGGAAGGAGGGTATCCCATTTTCGGCTAAGTTCCTGGCCAGAAGAGTAAACTGCCTATGACTTCCAGAACGATACTGCGGTCCACCCACGATTATTAAAACACCTAATTTTGATAATTGATTAGTACTAGTGGCAATACCGATTAACCGGTAATTTCCACATTTGAAAACAATGGGTTTTTCCTTGTACTTCATCGTGCTAGCACTGAGATTGCCTTTGTTGTTTGGTTTAGCAATTCTTGACATTGCATTATTTCCTGTGATATCCAGAATGGTTCCCCTTGGATAACTTGGGTATAGATGTTATTTCCAAATTTATTCCAATAGTCTATAACTTTTAAACTTGAAGGAGATAAAGAGTTGTTCAAAATATTTGTAACTTCAAGCCAACAGACTGGGCATGTAGGTGGCGTATCAATTAACCGGAGTTTATCTATGTCCGTTGCTAACATAGATGCAAGCATATAGCCGCCAATTTCGACGGATTCACCGGATGTAATTTGATTACGTAATTGTTGTGTTCGATTATTTACTTTATTTGAGGCAAGCATTTCGCTAGCTAGCCTTATCCTCAGAAATTGATTTAGATAATTTTCACCAATAGTCACTGGTTGCCAGAGTATAAGTCCTGCCACTCTGGAAAGTTGGTGGGATACATCAACGGCAAGTGTCGCGCCTAATCGGAGCCCCCACAAAATGATTGGAAGATTCATTATTTTCAGCCAATCATAGCCTTCTTGTGCGCAGGCTCTCCATTTTTCCCAGCTAGCCTCCTCAAAATCCCCTGTACTGTCCCCACACCCTAATAGATCTATTTGCAACACAGCATAGCCATCGATAGCGAATTGACGTGCTTGTAATGCAGCCATACGGCGTGACTTGTGCATTTCCTCTGCAAACGGATGCAGGTATAGAACACAAGCATGCGCCCTTTTGATTTTCGGGGCAATAAAAAGACAAAATATGCGTTCGTTACCGAAAGGTAGGAAAAATGGTTCAATACCATAATGAATGGAGTCACTCATTGAGTTTTTTTTCCACAAAAGCAACTAAACTTCCTAGACTTTCAAAACTATCAGCACTAATCTCATCATCGTATACAGAGAAGCCAAAGTTATCTTCTAGTGCTGTAATAATGCCTACAACAGCCATTGAATCCAACTCCGGTATGGCACCGAGAAGTGGGCTCGACATTGTTAATTCACTCATTCGACCGCTGAGATTTAGGTTTTTAATTACAATTTCTTTAACTATTTTTTGTGTCATCATCGTTTCATTCTTTTAGTAAATAAAGTCACATATTTTATATTATCACATTATTTATACATATCTGTCAAGGACTATGGCGGTGGTAGTGTAAAAAAGTTTGTGACATATTTATTTGAGAAATTAGATATAAGCTATACCATGTTCTAATATTAATCATCATATTTTGAAATTAGCTAGGGCTGCGCATCATGTTCTGCAAAAGCATTGGCGTAAACCTGAAAATATTTTTTGCATAAGGTGTAAAGCGGGGTAGCTGGAAAATATCGTTGTTTCGGTTAGCGGTTCCCCATTGCGTGGAAAGGGCTGCCTGAAACCCCATTTTACGAAGCATATCGACTTGCTCAGGTAGGTAATCAATCCCTGGTTTTCCATTTGGGTAGGCAAAAAACAAGACCTTGATACCTAATTCAGCTTCTAGATAATCCCTGCCTTCAGCAATTTCATACCTCATTTCAACCGTGTTTAACTTTGACAAGATTGGGTGGCGCGCTGTGTGCCCTCCGATTGTCATTCCAGAATCATTCAACTCCTTCAGTTGATTTGTATTCATCATTAAGCATGTTGGAGGCGGAATGTTAGAAATTAAGTCAGCCAACATTTCTGCTGTGTCATCCCTCTCTTCAACAGGAAGATATTTTACATGATTTAAAATACTGTGAATTGCGCGTTGTTTAGCTTCAAGTGTTTCTAGGTTATATTTGCCTAAGCCAAAATTTGTAAGGTCAATTTGTGTGTCACGACTGTGTCGTATGGCGTGAATGATGGTATCGTTAAACATGCGGCCACCATTTAAGTATGCAGTGGCAATAAAAAAGGATGCATTAACCTTGTGTCTCTTAAGTATTGGTAATGCAATATCTACATTATCAGAATAACCATCATCAAAGGTGATGCATGCAGAACGTGATGGCAGTGAACAAGTTTTCAGTCTTGCTATGGCTTCATCAAGAGGTATTACATTGAATACATTATTTAGCTCAGTAAGTTGTTTGTCGAATATTTCTGCTGTAACTTCATAGGGAAACAAAGGATCGAGGTCTGGGAGAACCCTATGATAGATTAGAATGCTCAATCTTGCTTGCTCACCTTGGGGTGATAAGATATTGCCTATAGTTCGATATAAAGTATTAATCATTATCCTTTTGCCAATCAAGAAATAGTGA
>Ga0265593_1001108_pt1 | contig 12952 bp, 10 predicted proteins | sample saktaG_8_FD_190136 | JGI IMG/M metagenome (GOLD analysis project Ga0265593, IMG submission 190136) | Saline water microbial communities from Sakinaw Lake, British Columbia, Canada - sak_2011_5_24_36m | ecosystem: Environmental > Aquatic > Non-marine Saline and Alkaline > Saline ...
CCCGCAGGCGCAAAAATTTCAACTTCCATAAGGATTATTCCGACACCCTGCAGCGCCTGCTTAATGCGATGGAGCCGTTGTCTTATATCCAGCCTCACAGGCATGCGGATCCGGATAAACGGGAAATCTTCTTTTCGCTGCGTGGAAGAATTGCCGTGATCGAGTTTGATGACCTGGGAAATATCACCGGCCACACGGTATTGGACCCATCGGATGGCAACTTCGGTGCGGAAATCCCCGAAAGGACCTTCCACACCATCATCGCCCTCGATCCTGACACTGTTGCCTATGAAGTAAAAGACGGGCCATACAGACCGATCGATGATAAAAATTTCGCTTCCTGGGCACCAAAAGAGGGATCGGCAAAGGCAGAAGAATACCTCAGGGAAATCCTGCATAAACTGGGTATCCGGCAAGGCTAGATCAAGAAGCTATCTTTCTGTATTTTTGTCTGCTAACGTATCTAATTTATAGATTCTGTACTGTTTAACACATTTCCCTCCCACTTTTTCGAGAATTGATTTCATCCTCAGGTTATTTTCCATCACATAACAGGCCTCTCCATGGTACATTCCCAAAGCCATGCAATTTTCCTTTATTTTTTGGTACAGGAACAAATCGATCCCCTTGTTCCTGTATTCATCGAGCATGCCCAGGATCAAAATGCGCGCATTGTTGATCTTTCGCTTGTACCATAGAAACTTCAGCATTCCAACCGGTCCTAATTTTCCTGATTTTATGTGGCCGAATACCTGGTTCAGATCAGGAAGAGCCAATAAAAAACCAATTGGTTGCTTTTGCTTTTCAACGATCAGTATCAGTTTTTCAGGCACAAATTGCCTGAACTGTCTGGCAATGTTTCTGAATTCCTGTTCAGTCATTGGCAAAAATCCCCAGTTGTCTTTATTCGCCTCATTGTAAACGCCAAGCAGAGGGATGATTTCATGATCGAGCCTTTTATAGTTAATCGTTCTGATCGTGATATCCGAATCCGAAAGTTGATCGCTGATCCGTTTTATTATTCTTACCATGGAGGGTGATAATAAAACCTGGTCATCAACCAATGCGTAGGAGGACAAATCCATCTCTTTTTTAAAACCAAACCGGACCAGAAAATCATTATACCAGGGTTTATTGTATGGCATCATCACAACAGGCTTTTTGTCGAATCCCGAAATAAGCATTCCGCATGATTCATTGGTGGTGAAATTTTCAGGGCCACGAAGGGTTGTTAATCCTTCCTGTATGTTCCATCTCACTGCCATGTGGAGCAATGCTTCGGTAACCTCAAAATCATCTATTGATTCAAAAAAACCAAAAAAACCGCATAGCTCACCGGTATGGGCGATATGGTTGTTATTACGAATCAAAGCAATACGGCCTGCTACCTGATTTTCTTTATACGCCAGGAAAAAATCTACTTTGGAATGCATGAAAAAAGGATTTTTCTTCCGGTTGAACAGGGTCTGTTGAAAGACATGGGGCTCCGTAATATAACATGGATCATCCCTGTATAAAAAGTCGGGAAATTGAATAAACTTTCTGAGCTCTTTTTTGGACTTTACTTCAACTATTTCGATCATTGCTTAATCAACTATCTGTTTTTCAAGTGGTTTACCATGGCGCTTGAATTCCTCCAGGCCACAGGAAGGGACAAGCCGTCCTTCATATAACATAGCATCGGGACAGCCGTCGCATTCATCTCTTATCCCGTTTACAAATCCGGGTGGAATGATGTAACAGAGCAGCTGTACTGTTGAACGTTTGAACAGATTCAGTGGGTTCCGGATGATTTCTTTAAGAAAATTAAGTGCAATGACCCTGAAATCCCGAAGGAAAATACCCAATAACATAATCTGAAGAAAATTCAGGTAACTTCTGCCCTTGCCGAATTTATAGGCATATTTTCCGGCAAACAGATGATGGAACATCTGAAATAATTCGACAAATTTTGGACCTGTGTAGCCGAGAATCTTTTTGTTCATGACAATGTAGGACGACTGAAGCCACTTGATTCCGTCATCTTCGAGTCTGCTTCCCAGGAATGCAGAATACCTGATATCAGGCAAAACAGTCTGCACCTGGTTGCACAGATCTTCAGCATAAACCCATTTCGAGCAATCAAGTTGCTCGTTTTTATCAAAAAGAACCTGCCGGATGGGAATAAAGGTAACAAAATCAACAAGTTTTGAATGTTCCACCGACCAGTTTATCACGGACCCTATTTCGTTCAGATTGTCATGGTTCACCACGCAGAGGAAGGTCAGATGTATTCCACCAACAGCGTAAACCATTTCACCGTAATGCTTTCGGAGGGAATTGAGTTTTTCTTCAGATGTTGACCTGTGCCGGCTTAAGGAGTCGACCCGGATGATAAGTCCGGCCAACCCCTCCTTTTTGAGCATCGAGAGGCCCTCCTTTGTCAAAAGAACCCCGTTGGTATGCACGAAGGGATACATGCCATTATCCCTGATAAACCGGATGATGTTCCCCAGTTCAGGATGGAGAAATGGTTCTCCGCCACTGAGGGAAATGATCTGACAATTCCGCAGCCGCTTCATCTCAAGGATGTTTGCCTTCACCTTTTCAATGGGTTCGTGAACCGGAATATTGTCATCCCTGTCACAGCCCCTGTAACATCCCGGGCATTTGAGGTTACAGTCGGTGGTTATCTCGACCCACCCGTTCGGGTTATCGTTTTTGGTGAACGGCAGCCGGTAGAGTGTCGGGATTTCAGGAAGTGCTTGTGTTGATTTCATATTCGAACGGATAGATCTCAGTTACAATCTTATTAAACGATCAAGGGCGTTTCTCCTCTTTTCACATAGGAGCGGTAATGCAGATTTACGGCGAATGCAAATAGGTAGTTCATCGGATGCTTCAGTATTTGCCTGTTCAGCAGTGTGCGGGAGATTATTCCGCCCAGGGAGAATATTTTCCCGTTCAACCAGTGGTACATGACAGTCAGATTTTCCGGGGTAATTTTCTCAGGATAATGAACACACTCGGAAGCTGTATAATGGTCGAAATTCTCATGAAGTAAACGGCCTGCTGTTTTATATTCATGATAGAGCTGGGTTGCAGGAACCGGTGTTAAAAAATAGATGCGCAGCAAGGGAATTTTACATTTTCTGATGAAATCATAGGTTGCCTTCAATGATTCCGCAGTATCGCCGTCGGTGCCGATCATCATTTCGGCGCTTACCATAATGCCGGCCTTATTGAAAGCTTCCATCAGTTTTTGATGATCATCAATCCTCAGCCATTTTTTATTGAGCTTATCCAACCCTTCCTGCGAAATACTTTCTATGCCAAGGCTGAGTATCTCACATCCCGATCGGGCGACCAGTTTCAACAAGGATTCATTTCTGGCCAGGTTCATGGTACACTGGCTCGACCACTTCATGTTCAGGGGCCGTATCTTTCTGCACAGCTCTTCAAGGTAGGCGGGATTGCTCACAATATTGTCATCAATCATATAAAATTTACGGTATCCGAGACTTTTAATCTTTTCAATGTCCCTGATCACATCATCAACAGGCCTTGCCAGGTGACGGCCCTTATATAAACAGGCAATGGAGCAAAAGCTGCAGGTATGGTTGCAACCCCGTCCTGCCTGCACAGGCAGCATGTCACCAATTCGCTTTTCAGCAAGCAGTTCATAACGGGGCAGCGGCAAATTGTTGAGGTCCCCGACAGGGTAATCATAAATCCTTTGAAGCGTGCCAAGCTTATCGAAATCTGACAACAGCTTCGGGAAAGAAATTTCCGCATCTCCGATAACAATGCTATCCACGAATTTCAATGCAAGTTCCGGGACCATCGAAGCCATATACCCTCCCATGAAAACAATCTTTCCTCTTTTTTTAAACTCCCCGGCAAGGTCGAATGCCCTGAAAATGGCGTGTCCCATGGCCCCAATGCCAATAATATCAGCATCGGTGTCGAAGTTGATCTCCTCAATAACCTCCAGTTTAATTTCCACTTCCCAGTTATCCGGCGCCATGGCAGCCAGAAGGGGAAACACCAATCCAGGCAGGTAAAGTTTCTTCTGCCTGACCACATCCCCGGTAGAAAGATATTGAGATGATTGTATCAACAGGACCTTAGGCATGTTCCGTTACATCCATGATTTTCTTTTTGTATTGCCGTTTTACATTTATCAGGCCTTTTGCCATTTTAATTTGCATATGAAGCGGATACTTTAAAAGACTCAAAAGGTTTTTCGGGTGGAGGATAATCCGGAGATAAAGGTCACGGATGTTTTTGTAAAAATCTTCCAGGCTCATTTTTTCAGGCCGGATGGCCACATGGGCGAGGTCCCATTTTGCAAAGTCGTTTCTGCCGATCACAAGATCATCTTCATTCACTTGCAGACCGGTACCTTTCAACGGTGTTAACGGCTGAAGATTTACGAATTTTATTCCCAGTGCAAGCATGATATCACCCGCTTTTCTGAAATCGCCTGCACTCCAGGAAGGTGAAACAATCACAGCCGCATAACAATCTACCTTGTATTTGTTCAAAACGGTCATGGCCATCCTGTTGGTATTGCAACTGGTTTGTTTATTAAAACCGATCAATTCAATATCTTCAAATGATTCGAGACCTACAATTACCGTTCTCAGGCCGACCTCTTTGAATTCCTTTATCAGATCAGGGTTTGCCGCGATAAAGTCAGCCCTGCCATAAACCAGAAATTTTTTCCTGATGCCCCGTTCTCTTAATAACCCTATGAATTCTTTGGTTCGATTTGGGCTGACCAGGAAATCATCATCCACAATATAGATCTCTTTTTCCCTGATGGAGGACAATTCATCCATGACATCATTAAGCGGGCGTGCAAAATACTTATCACCGGTTATTCTTCGGCAGAAGCAAAATTTACATTTGTAGGGACAGCCAAACGAGGTTTTTATTAAAGCCACTTTGTTGTGAAACACATAAAAGTATCTGCTCCGGTACTTTGCAGTAAGTCCCCTGTCGGGCAGCGGAATAAAAAAGTCGTACTCCGGCAACATGGATTCGTTTAACACCTCATGCTTTCTCAGGGCTCCCGAAGGAAAGGATGAATTCCCCTTCAGATGATCTATAAGTTGCGGGAAAGATCTTGTAGCATTTCGAACAATACGATAATCAACCGATTCGTGGTCAATATCTTCAGGAAATTTTTCAAAATGCACACCACCTGCCACTGTAATGATCTTTTTATTCATCAGTTTTGCAGTCGTACAATATTGAATAATAACCGGAATGTGCGTAATATATCCCGTCAGACACAAAATATCCGGGGCGAATGATTTTATAAAAACATCCACCGGCTCCTCTTCAAGAATCATATCGACAATCCTGACCTCATGCTCATCCTGAACAAGCGTTGCAAGTATTTCCAGCTCCAGCGGTTCGACAATCATCAGATGTTGCAAACCGATGGTATAAGGCGAGGGTTTCGGCCGGACAAATAATATTTTCAATGAGCCAATTTTAATAACGAATCAATTTTCAATCTTAAAAACCTGACAATGCTCAGGTGGTTTCGAATAGTTAAATAAACCTTTAAATACCCTGAGAAAATAAAAAAACACGGGGTTCCGGTGATAGGCAAACATTCTTCTTTCGCTCAGATTCCCGCCTAAACGGGTTTTGGCAATTTCGGCAGTTTGTCCGAAATCCACGATGCCATATTGATGATCAACCGCTGCAGAAATAATACCCAGCAGGTTATTGTTGTATGAATGGTATTGGTCCCTGAAGGTATAGTTGAGTCCGCCAAAAAAGAAAAAAAGCACATCCTTATCTTTACAGACAACATGCCAGCACAACATCTTCTTTTCAGTGTAATAAGTGGTAAGCAGGAAATTTGAAGGAAGATATCTGAATGCATCCAGACTGAGTATTTCCAGTTTTGTCGTGGTCTTTTTCATGATTTCCAGGTACAAGGCATAGTGTTCCTCAGTAAAAACGGTACAATCTGTTGTGAGCGCCGTGACATTTGAGAATTTTTTCCTGATTCGGTGAATCCTTCTCCTGTAGCTGTGCCTGAGCGATCTTTCATAGCTTGGAATACCCGTACTTTCCAATTTCAATACAATTGTAGGCAATGTTCTCAAATTTAATACTTTATCTCTGAGGTAATCTTCCATGAAATTTACCCCGAGGATCAGTCCGGATTCAATTTTAATAAGTTCTGCCAGGAAATATTCAAACTCTCCGGGATCACCTATCATAGGAGGAGTAGCAACGGATACAGGTAATCCAATGATTTGTGCTTTAAAAGGACTTGCGATGTTTACAAAGGTAAGAATGTCAATCTTCAGGGTATATACAACTGTTCCAGCAACCAGGTTGTTGTCACGATAGAGTTCATAATAACGTTGGGCGCATGGGTTATACCGGTGAAGGTGATGCAGGAATTCACTTTTTTGAAAATAGAAATCAGCCAGGTGGTCCCAATGAGGACTAAGATATTCGGGAGAGCTCAGTTTTAGAATGGTTTTCTCCATCTTTTTTGGCAACTGCCTCTCCGGGTCTATCACAGGTTGTTTCAGCATAAATGGTTTTTATATTCCATCCGAATGGTTTCAGGCTGGTCGCCGGCTGAGAGGATAAAATGCCTTAAGGATCCCAAACATTTCCTTCAGATAAGCTGACAGAAAAGCCGGTAGTGTCTCAGTTTGAAAATCGCCTTAAAAATTTCATTTTTGGCATGATTTATGAAAATATAGGGTTCCCCGCCCCCTGGTTCAATTAATTTCCATCATTCATTTTTAATTCCTAAATTTTATGAAAACAAAGTATAAGTGGGCCAAGGTGGTCCTAATTGGCATCATTATATTTTCTATAAATTGTATTTATTATTTTACTGCCCCCGGCTCCAATAACATAGTGGCAACTTCTTGTATAGTGAACAACCCTAAAAACGTCGGAATACTTAATGCAGTTTACAAAAAAAAGAGTGTCTTTTGCGGCATAAATACCCTTGAATTTTTCGATAGCCATACCGGGATTTTCCATACGAAAGAAAGTGCTATCTCCCATTTCAGTCCCCTTAATATTTTCCAATACGAGGTTTGGATTCCATTGATTCAAAATGTTTTTAGCAACGCTATCAAGTTCTCTTGTCCCAACGGCATAATCTCCAAATACCGAGGATTTATATGCAGGTGTTTTCCCCTTATTGACAGTAACTACAACCCATTCAATGGAGTTTTTTTTTATTCCCCTAGTTGCGAAATAACTAAAAAACAAATAAGCCCTAAGTTCTGTCCTAATGTTTTTTATATTTTCCCTAATAGCTCTATTGGTAACAGAATCAGAAGCAGAATCAGCACTTTTACTTTGTCTATACCCCAAATTTGCAATAGAGTCGGCGGCCCTTGTATATTTATTAGAAGTATCCGACCGGTCAAGGGCTTGTTTGGTGGAAATATTTTGATTCTCCATAGAAACATAAAAGAGTATCAGCATTCCAAGTGTAAACAGAGTAATAAGAACTTGAATAATTATCCCATAACGCTCAAAATATATCTTTTTTCTACTTTTATTAATTCATTAAATATTTTTTGATTAGTATCGGATGTCTCCTTATTTCGTGTGTTTTGCTTTTCGATATACTCCTTTATTTCGCCCCGGAGAATGAGAAGGAGTTTTTCATTAGTCGTAGTCCTTTTGGGGTTGTTGTTGTGATTCTTTTGTGTATTATTTTTTTCGTTGGGGGAATCTTGATTTTCTGGCATGGGGGTAATATTGAATAACACTCAATATTACAAAATTATTTCATTGCCAACTTTACAATATCCTCAATTTCAAAAATATCCCTTGTTAAACCCGCTTCCATTGCCGGCGTTACCCGTAATGTTTTATGAATCCTGCAAAAATTATAATAAACAAAGTGCAAGGCAATGGCGTAACAATGATTTTCTATTTTCTTTGAAAAGGCATTTGTCAGTCGAGTAAATCTTCTCATACTCATTCGCATGGTTAAATTCTGCCGTTCTATGTGGCTTGTAGATATATGTTTTTCTTCAGGATTGCCTTTAATAATATTTTTTATCGTACCTGTACATTCCACCGGGCTATACCTTTTTTCGTTACTATTTCCTCCGTCGCCCCCGTACAGCTTTATTAATTGAGCAAAATCAATATTATTCCCAAATGCGTTTTCAGTAGCTTCCAGATATGCTTTTAATCCATCGGTGGTTAGCTGTACTCTGTTTTTTAACCTGTATGCTATATCGTCCATGAATATTTTTGCAGTTTCACCATCCCGACCACCAATAAGCCACGATATAACTAATTTAGTTTCCGAATCAATACCTACCCAGGTCCAAACATCTCCACCATAATTTTCCATTTCCTTTGGTAGGTTCTTTTGCTTAGTATATACAAAACTCCAAATCTCGTCACACTGGACCTGTTTTGAAGTAACACTAACCACTGTTTCATTATGGAACTGCTGGCAGGCTCTGCCCACATCAACAAGTAATTTGGTTACGGCATTAATGGAGCATCCGACAATCCTGGAAGCTGATCTAAGGCTATTGCCTTCAACGAGCAGATTTATAATCTGGACTTTCTTATTTAACGGGAGGTTGTTCATATCTACAAAGATTAATTACTCTGCAAATATAATACTTTATTCTTGACCTGTCAAGCATTAATATCATTATGATATTAATTTAAAAACATTATAAATAGCGTCGTAAAAGTATTTACATTCATGTGATTGTTGAAAACTAAACCTATTGTAAACGGTATTTTTACTTCAATTCGGTAGTATCTTTGCAAATTTTTAACATTCACCCTCTTGACAATACGTAAATTTACACTATATTTGCAATAATTAAAAACAGATGGCTCATGCCATGAAACACCGCACCAAAATAGGTTGGTGAGAAACAACGGAAGCTAAAGGGCTTCGATATCATATGCCCTCCATTAGGAGGGCTTTTTTATTTAATCCAATAAATATGAAACGTGTTATTGTTTTGATTGATGGTCAGAATTTGTTTTATTGTCTTAAAGACATGAAAATTTCCGATCAGGATGTTAACTGGGATAAATTATTAATGTCGCTAATTCAACCGGACGATGAATTAATTAGGACATACTTATTCAGGCCGCAAAAAATTCTTGATAATCCATTTACAGCTTATAGAATTAGGCAACACATAGTTTATTTTAATTACCGGGAATACTTGGCGGATTACAATAGCGATAAATCAAAAACTCCACCCGCCATACTTACTCAAATAGAACAAGATGCAATAAAAGCTGAATCTTGGCTGAAAGACGAGATTAGGCGATTTGCGTATATAGAAACAAAATATGATGAATTAAGTTCCGAATTTCATGATTTTGAAATTGTGAAAAAGGGGATGGTTAAGGTTGATCCGTTTAACCAAAAATATTTAGGGGAGAAGGGGGTGGATATCGCACTGGCGGTTAAAATGATTTCACTTAGCGTGAATAACAGTTGTGATAAAATAATATTAGTAAGTGGTGATTATGATTATACGGAAGCAATTCGTTTCGTCAAGGACAGAATGATGAAAATGCATATTGTGAAAATACACAAAGGAGTTCCACCGAAGAATAAAAATACTTCTAAAGAATTATCTTTTTTGGCTGACAGACTGATTGATATTTATGAAAGTCAAATAAAGGTGGAGTTTTTAAAGGATGTAAAGTAGTTATTTTCCCCACCTCTTCTTAGCCGCATTCATAGCTATCTCTTTGCGCCGCTCGGGTGTTAGGCTATCTGCCCTGGCCTTTCCGCCTTTTAAACCACCTAATCTACCCAACGACACAGCGGCGGGGTTTTTAAAGCTAACTGATTCTGTAATTTCCCCAGTAGCCAGGTCGACTATCATTTTTGCCCTTTGATTGGGATCCTTCGGTCTCTTTATCTTTGCCATAAGATTGGTATTTGATTAACAAAGATACAATAAAATGCCTGATCGGTCAAGAAGTTTATTTTCAAACTGAGACACTACCTATAAGTTCCTTTTCTACAGAAATTCCTCAAAAATGGGTTTTTTCTTTGCAATAATTCAGATTGAGATTATTCAATTCACGGGTTATAAATTTTGATTGACCATGTAAGACAATATTACCTAACCGTCTTATCCTGAACAACACCTGAACAACGCCTGAACATAGTACGAACATGCCATGACCAAGGTATGACCAAGGTATGACCAAGCCCTGATCAAATTGAAAAACAGGAACGGTCACGATAAAAAGGATGATGGTCTGTTGCAATTTTCTATATTTGCACAAACAGATCAACGTGGCCGTACAAAAACCATCCATTCCAAAAGGGACCCGCGATTTCACCACCGGTGAAATGGTGCGTCGCAATTATATCTTCGACATTATCCGGAATGTATTTCAGATTTTTGGCTACCAGCCCATTGAGACACCGGCGATGGAAAATCTTTCCACCCTCATGGGCAAATACGGGGAAGAGGGGGATAAACTCCTGTTCAAAATTCTCAACTCCGGCAACTACCTCGATGGACTGCCTGAAGCAGTGCACGGAATGGAGGCCTCACAAACAAACAGGCAGGACACAGGATCAAGGCTCCAGTATCTCACAAAACACATTGCAGAAAAAGGTCTCCGGTACGACCTTACCGTTCCATTTGCCCGTTTTGTGGTACAACATCAGAACGAACTGGTGTTTCCTTTCAAACGATACCAGATCCAGCCGGTTTGGCGTGCCGACCGTCCGCAGAAGGGCCGCTACCGTGAATTTTTTCAGTGCGATGTGGATGTGATCGGGAGCAATTCGCTGCTATATGAGGTAGAACTGGCACAAATTATCGATGCCATCTTTTCAAAACTGGGCATTAAAGTACTGATCCGCCTCAACAACCGGAAGGTGCTGGCCGGCATCGCCGAAGCCATCGGTGCTCCCGATAAACTCACCGACATCACGGTGGCCATGGATAAACTGGATAAAACCGGGATGGACAAGGTAACGGATGAACTGATCGAGCGCGGTATTTCATACGGATCCATAGAAAAACTCCAGCCAATCCTTACCCTGGAAGGCAAGATCAAGGAAAAGTTCGAGACCCTGACGGCTTTTTTCAAAGATTCAGAAGTCGGTCTCAAAGGACTGGAGGAGATGAAAACTGTTCTGCTTTTCCTTAAAGATCTTGGTCTTGAGAATAAATTTGATTTTGACATCAGGCTGGCCCGTGGCCTTAGTTATTACACCGGCACCATCATCGAAGTGATAGCCCTTGAAGCGGCCATGGGCAGCATTTGCGGCGGCGGACGTTACGACGACCTGACCGGGATTTTCGGGCTGCCCGGAATGTCGGGTGTGGGGATCTCTTTCGGCGCCGACCGGATTTATGATGTACTCAACGAATTGAACCTGTTTCCTGCGGCCATTCAGGCGGCCACACGGGTATTGTTCGTTAATTTCGGCCCCGAGGAGGAAAAATACTGCCTGAAACTGCTCGCCATCCTCAGGAAGGCAGGGATCCCCTCGGAGATCTATCCCGAATCAGCAAAACTGAAGAAACAGATGGAATATGCCAACCGGAAAAACATTCCGTTTGTGATCCTGACCGGCAGGAATGAGATGGAATCCGGACTTCTGACATTTAAAAACATGCAGACCGGCGAGCAGAAATCCTGCACTGCCGGTGAGATTCTAAAGACACTGACGTGGTAAAGAAAAATGTAAAGCAAACCTGGGCAACGGCTATTCTCAGCGCCAGAAGCATGATCATCGGGGCAGAGTGAGGGAGAATTGACCAATGACCAATGATATGTGACCAATAAAACATGTCAGAAATTTGGTTGTTTATTCTCATCAATAAATCACGCTTTTACTCAATAAAAAATCATATGACACTCATTATAAAAGGCGCTGGTCTTACCATCGAGGATGTAGTAAGGGTTGCCCGCCACGACGAAAAAGTAGAACTGGATCCCATTGCCATTGAGCGGATTCATAAATGCCGGGCCATGCTCGAGCGTAAAATCCAGGCTCACGAGATCATGTACGGGGTGAACACCGGGATCGGTGAATTCTCCGAAATGGTATTGAATGACGACCAGGTAAAGGATTTCCAGAAGTATCTTATTTACAATCATGCGGCCGGTATCGGAGACCCGATGCCCCTCGATTGGGTGCGCGGCGCGATGCTCGGGCGTATCAACGTTCATGCGCATGGCAATTCAGGGTCACGGCTGGAGATCACCCAGACCCTGGTGGATATGCTGAATAAGGGGGTTACCCCGATGGTTTGCCAGAAGGGTTCAGTCGGCGCTTGCGGCGACCTGGCCCCCATGTCGCAGATCGCCCTGCTCATGATGGGCGAAGGACAAGCTTATTACCAGGGGAAACTGATGACCGGCAAAGAGGCCCTCGATGCTGCAGGCATCGCGGTTCCGGGACTTCATGCGCGTGACGGACTTGCCACCATCAATGGATCGAATGTACTGACCGCCATGAGCGCGCTTTTCCTGTTTGATGCCAATAACTGGCTGAAGCAAGCTGAAATTGCAGCCTCCATGTCGCTTGAAGCAATGAAGGCCAACATGCGGCCATACAGCCCGAAGCTTCATGAGATCCGCGGATTCAAAGGTGCGGTGCGCAGCGCCGCGGCCATTCTGAAATGCGTCAGTGGCGGCGACCTCGCTGAAATGAAGGTTAAATGCAAAGTCCAGGATGCCTATTCCATGCGGTCGACCCCGCAGGTGATCGGTGCTGCGCATGATGCGCTGGCCTATGCCCGTTCGCAGGTTGAGATCGAGTTGAATGGCGTGGGCGATAACCCGATCTTCTTCCCCGATGAAAACCTCCAGCTCTCCGGGGCCAACTTCCAGGGATCGCCCGTTTCTGTGCCCATGGATATGGCCGGTTACGTAATCACTATGGTTAGCGTTATGAGCGAACGCCGGATGAACCGGCTGAATAACCCCGCCC
>Ga0265593_1001112_pt1 | contig 12936 bp, 9 predicted proteins | sample saktaG_8_FD_190136 | JGI IMG/M metagenome (GOLD analysis project Ga0265593, IMG submission 190136) | Saline water microbial communities from Sakinaw Lake, British Columbia, Canada - sak_2011_5_24_36m | ecosystem: Environmental > Aquatic > Non-marine Saline and Alkaline > Saline ...
TTTCGGGAAGAGCGCGAGCGCCCGGTATTCCTCTCCGTGGATGCCCGTGCGCCTATGTTTTTCGCCACTCGCGGTGTCTTCAAGTATGTCCAAGCCGCCCGCCTGGCCGCGCTGACCGCTTGGAGCGCCCAGCGTCATGGTGACCGAGTTGGCGGACAAGTCTTTACCGAAGCGGGCGGTGTCGAGTTGAAGCCCGAACATGGACGGCGCGCCGTGTTGCATCTGCTGCAAAAGCTGGTTGAGGCGGAACCCTCAAACGGTGCAGCCGCCAGTCCGGGCCTGGATCAGGCATTGGCCCGGCTGGTTCATCACGCCAGGCCAGGCAGTTTGGTTTTTGTCTTCAGTGATTTTCGCGGGCTAGGCACCGCCGGAGAATTTAGCCTGTTGCGACTGCGACGGCATTGTGACGTAATCTTGGTATTCCTCTACGACCCACTGGAAAGCCAACTGCCGACCAGCGGACGCTATCGTTTCGCGCACGACGGTCGCGAACTGTCACTGGAGGCATCTCCTGATGCCGCCAAAGTCCATGCGGGGCGTTTTGCCCAACGCTTGGAGGCCCTCACCCAAATCGCCCGTCAACATCGGATGCGTTTAATTCCCTGCCTGACCACCGATGACCCATTGACGGTGTTGCGGGAAAGCCTGCGCATCAGCCACACCAACCGTTGAACCATGGAACCGAATCTACCCCTACGCGATATTCACCTTCCCGATCCCATCAGTGGGTGGCCACCCGCCCCCGGCTGGTGGCTGCTGCTGTTCGGTGTCCCGATACTATCGGCTCTGCTGGCATGGCTGTGGCGGTTTGTGCGACGTAAGACGGTAAAAAAACTGGCCCTCGCCGAACTGGAGTCCATTGTCCAAAGCGAGACGGATGCGCGTGCAAAAGTGCAGCAACTGGCAATTCTATTGCGGAGAATCTCCTTGAGTGTTTATCCCCGTGAGGAGGTCGCCAGCTTGGTGGGCGAGCAATGGCTGGCTTTTCTCGATGGCCCCTTGGATGACAATCGTTTTAGTGCCGGCGCGGGACGTTTATTAATTGAAGCGCCTTACCGTCGTGAGGTCCAAGCCGATTTGGACGCACTGTTCGCGCTGTGCCGGGAGTGGGTCAAGCATCTGCCCAAGTCGGGCCAAGCCTCGGCTAAACCCTCATCACCTATCAGATTCAAAATTGCAGCGCGAAATGAAAAAAATCAATTGTAGGAGCGGCCTTCAGGCCGCGATTTTCGCTTACTAATAGTTTTTCGCGGGCTAAAGCCCGCTCCTACTTAACGCTAGTTGATACAGCAGAATGATCGAATTTGTCTGGCCCTTGGTTTTTTTCTGTCTGCCCTTGCCTTGGCTGGTGCGGTGGTTCATCCCGCCAGCGGATGCCACCCGCCAAGCGGCGTTGAAAGCGCCCTTCTTGGAGGAATTGCAAGACCTGCCTTCGGCCCACCGGATTGCCACCCCTAAACACAGCCTCCTTTGGCTGGCCATCGTTGCCTGGGTTTTGCTGGTGACAGCGGCGGCCCGGCCGCAATGGCTGGGCGAACCCATCGAATTGGCCATGAGCGGGCGCGACTTGATGTTGGCGGTGGACTTGTCCGGTAGCATGGACATTCAGGACTTCAAATTGAACGGAAAGGCGGTGGACCGTTTGACGGCAACCAAGGCCGTGGCCGGGAAATTCATCGAACGCCGGGCCGGGGATCGCATCGGTTTGATCTTGTTTGGCGACCGCGCCTACTTGCAGGCACCGCTCACCTTCGACCGCAAGACGGTTCACACCCTGCTGGAGGAATCCGCCATCGGCTTGGCCGGTGAAAAAACCGCCATCGGCGATGCCATCGGCTTGGCTGTGAAGCGCCTGCGCGAAAACCCGGAAAACCAACGCATCCTGATCCTGCTCAGTGACGGTGCCAACACGGCGGGCGAAGTGCAGCCTTTGCAAGCAGCCGAACTCGCCGTCAAAGAAAAACTGAAGATTTACACCATCGGCGTGGGCGCGGACGAAATGATCATCCGCGACTTCTTCGGCACTCGCCGGGTGAACCCTTCCGAAGACTTGGACGAGAAAACCATGACCGCCTTGGCTACAAAAACCGGCGGGCAGTACTTCCGCGCAAGGGATACGGACGAACTGGATAAAATCTACGCCATGTTGGACGAATTGGAGCCGGTGGAGAAGGACAAGCGCTATTACCGGCCCAGGGTGGAGTTGTTTCCTTGGCCCTTGGGGATGGCTTTGATATTGGCGGGGGGGTTGGTTTTAGTAAAGGCGAGGGAGTAGGTATAATGCCATGATAAGCTTAGATTGGATAAAACTATGTGCAACGGGACAACTTTACCGTTACTCTCGCCACGGAGACAGGGAACGGCAAAATGACTTACTTACCCTTGATGAAGTGGAGCAAGCCTTGCTGAATGGCCGAATTATCGAACAATACCCGGATACCGGTCGTGGCGAAAGCTGTTTGCTGGCCGGTTTCACCGATTTAGGCAAACCCGTGCATGTCGTCTGCGGCGGCATGGACGAGTGGATGGCGATAGTCACTGTCTATGTTCCTACTCCTCCGAAATTCAAAAACTCCTATGAACGAGGTAATTAAAAATGGCCCTACAATGCACATTTTGCGGAAATAAAAACCTCGCCCCGAAAACTACCCGTTACCTCCATCATCAGGACGGGGAAATGCTCATTGTCGAGCATGTACCCTGTATTGAGTGCGATTTTTGCGGCGAACAATATTTTGACATAGGGGTATTAAAAAGCATCGAAGCCGACCATCGCGACATCGCCGAACACCGCAAACAACCAAATCGGTTTGTGCAGGTTGCTGTTGAGGAATTTACCGCACCTAGTATTCGGTTATCTGGAGAAGCCGGGCTTACCCGATGAAACCACCTTGAGGAAACTGCCGGCGGATATTCTGCAATAGCCGAGAATCACCCTGCATGACAAACCTAAAGCCATCCAAAAACGTGCATCTAGCCAGCGGTTCCAACGGCACCAACCCCAAGCCAATAATCTGGATGCACGCCTGGGCGGGGACGTTGTCGGTGCTGGTGGGAGGGTTGGTGCTGGTCGGCTGGGAATGGGATATCACCGTTCTTAAAAGCATCAAGCCCGAATGGGTTCCGATGAAGCCCAACGCCGCCTTGTGCTTCATGCTGACCGGCGTGGCGTTGCTTGCCAGCACGTTGGCCCCGTCTGTCCTGTTCGTCTGGCTGTCCAGGCTTTGCGCGTCACTGGTCGGTTTGATCGGTTTGCTGACCCTGGCTGAATATGTCTTCACCCTTGATTTAGGGGTGGACCAGCTTGTATACGCTGGCCCGGCCACAGCGTTGGGCACGGCGCACCAGGTGCGGATAGCATCCGGCGCTGCGCTGTGTTTCCTGTTGCTGGCGGTGGCATTGTGGGTGTCAACCGCGCGAAGGACGACCGGGCAGTCAGTCGCATTGGCGGTGCTAGGCACTCTGGTGGCGAGTTTTGCGCTGGCGGGCATCCTGTCCTACCATGCCTTGTCCAGCACTGCTTACGGTTGGTGGGGCATGCCGCTGATGGCCGTTTCGGCGGCAGTGCTGCTTATCCTGCTAGGCACGATGATAGCGTTGGAGGCTTGGTGGCAAAGCCGCAGGCTGGGGCCACTCAGCGGAAAGCTGGTGGCGGCATCGGCCGGCTGGAGCGTTCTGTTGGTTGGGTCGCTGGCCTGGAACCTGCTTCAAGAAGCGACCTATACGCTCGATGCGGCCTCGGCTGTAGCCCGCACCAGCATCAACCAGGAGTTAAGTTTACGCCACTGGGTCACATCCCACGGCGGAGTCTACGTCCGTCCCACCGAACACACCCCGCCCAACCCGTATCTCAACGTGCCCGACCGCGATGTCACCACCACCACCGGACAGCCGCTCACGCTGATGAACCCGGAATATATGCTACGCGAGATGCACACCGATTTCGATTACGCCTCAGGTGTTCGCAACCGCGTCACCAGCTTGAAGCCAATCAACCCCGATAATGCCGCCGACGATTGGGAGGCCGGCGCTTTGGCCCGCTTCGGGCAAAGTGGCAAGGAAGTGCTGGATTCACGTTTAATCGACGGACAGCCTTATTTAAGGCTGATGCTGCCGTTCGTCATCGAACCGGGTTGCCTCAAGTGCCATGCGCAACAAGGCTACAAACTAGGCGACATTGGCGGCGGCATCGACGCTTCCGTGTCCCTGAAGCCGTATTTGGTGGGTAGTCATACACGCAGCAATTCCCTGGCGCTAACCCACGGCCTGGTTTGGCTGGTGGGGTTGGCGGGTTTTGGCTTGGCCTACCGGCGTGAGCATCTTCTGGATACGGAACGGCAAGCAGTGGCTGATGAGTTGTACTCAACCAAAGAACGGTTTCGCAACGCCGCCGAGACTTCAAATGATCTGGTCTATGAATGGGACCTAGGCCAAAATATTCAATGGTTTGGTGACATAGACGGACTGCTCGGCTATGAGTTGAACGAATTTCCACGGATCTTCCAAGCCTTTGCGGAATCCTTGCATACTGATGATGTCGGGCCAATCATGGCCGCCGTCCAAGCCCATGTGCAGCAAGGCGTGCCCTATGCCACTGAATACCGGATGCAGCGCAAAGACGGAACCTATTGTTGGTGGAGTGCGCGCGGCATGACCGAAAGATCGGCGGATGGCAACCCCGTCAGGATGATCGGCACCATCACTGACTTTACGGAACGCAAGCGGGTGGAAGACGCCTGGCACGAAAGTGAGGCACGCTTCCGGGCAATCTTTGAGCAATCCTTCCACGGGGTGGTACAAGTCATATCAAAAACCGGTAAAATCGTCCTAGTTAACCAAAAATATTGCGACATAACAGGTTACAGTCATGACGAATTGCTCCAGACAAGCTTCCAGTCCATCATCCATCCTGATGATTTACAGGCTGACCGGGATAACATACAGCACTTGGTTGCAGGGGAGACGCAAGGTTTCGCCCTGGAAAAAAGGTACTATCACAAGAAAGGCCATATTGTGTGGGTCAACTTGACCGTTTCGCCGATTTGGCTGCCGGGCCAGGAGCCAACCTATCACATCGCCGTGGTGGAAGACATCTCCGCACGTAAGCAGATGGAGGAAAGGCTGGCCACCACGCGGGCGGACTTCGAACGTTCCAACCAAGAATTGGAGCAATTCGCCTATGTCGCATCGCATGACTTGCAAGAACCCTTGCGCATGGTCGCCAGCTACACCCAACTGCTGGGCCAGCGTTACGAAGGCCAACTCGATGACAAGGCACAAAAATACATCGGCTACGCAGTGGACGGGGCGGTGCGCATGCAACGGCTCATCAACGATCTGCTAGAATATTCCCGTGTCAACACCCGTGCCCGGCCAACGGAGACCGTCGATGCTGAAAAAACACTGGACGAGGTGAAAAAAAACCTGGCGGCCTCCCTTTTGGAAAACCAAGCGACTGTCACCCATGACGACTTGCCTGCAATCTCTGTCGATGCGACCCAGTTCCTGCAACTGTTGCAGAACCTCATCGGCAATGCCGTCAAGTTCCGCCGCGAGGAGGCCCCGCAAATCCACATTTCCGCCCGTGATTTGGGGGCTGAATGGCTGTTTTCGGTGCGGGACAATGGCATCGGCTTTGAGGCAAAATTCGCCGGGCGCATCTTCGTGATCTTCCAGCGCCTGCATACCCGGCAGGAGTACCCCGGAACGGGAATTGGCCTGGCCCTCTGCAAGCGCATTGTCGAGCGGCATAATGGTAAAATTTGGTGCGAGTCGGTATCGGGGCAGGGGGCCACATTTTATTTCACTATCCCAAAACCAAAAGGGGCGTAGGTCGGGTTAGGCGCAACGGCGCAACGTAAAACTTGGTTGGAAAGATGTTGCAGTTATTCCGTCATTCCGGCATGGATCGCCGGAATCCAGATTGAAGGGATGCCCCCAAGCCCAATGCAGTTGAATTAAGGATTTGATGTAGGCCGGAATAAGGTCGTGCAACGACCGTTTCCGGCATTCGGCCTGTCAGTTTGCCGGAAACGCCCGCTGGTGCGGGCTTATTCCGGCCTACCGCTGAAACAATTTGCCAATCAGGATATGTAATATAGTATGAGAGAACATAGCATCATCAAGCCCATCGACATCTTGCTGGTGGAGGACAATCCCGGCGATGTGGATTTAGTGCGCGAGGCGTTGGAACAAGGTAAACTTTATAACCGTTTGCATGTGGTCGACAACGGCGAAAAAGCCATGGCCTTACTCCACAACCAAGCACCTTACGAAGACATGCTGAAGCCGGAACTCATTTTGCTGGACCTGAACCTGCCCCGCAAAACTGGATTTGAGGTGTTGACCGAAATCAAGGCGGACCCGGAACTGCTGCGGATACCGGTCGTCGTGCTGACCAGTTCGCGGGCCGAGGAGGATATTTTGAAGAGCTACAATCTACATGCCAACTGTTATGTCACCAAACCCCTCGACCTGAACCAGTTTTTGCGTGTGGTTCAATCCATCGAGACCTTTTGGTTGAGCATCGTCATGTTGTCCCATGAAGGAGATCAGGCAAAAAATGTCTGATGTTTTTCGTGTCTTGCTGGTCGAGGACAATCCAGGCGATGCCGACCTGATTGATGAGTTATTGCCCAAGGAGGGTGACATGGGATTTTCCGTCCAGTGTGTGCCGAGGTTGGCAGCGGCTCTCGAACAGGTCAAAACGAATTCCTTCGATGTCATTTTGCTGGATTTGGGCCTGCCAGACAGCGCAGGGCTGGACACTCTGCTTGCCATGCGCAAAGGGGCTGCCGGCCTGCCTATCGTGGTGCTGACCGGCAACGACGATGACCGGATGGGGTTGGCGGCGATTCGGCAAGGTGCCCAAGACTATGTGGTGAAAGGGCATGTCTACGGCCCCTTTCTGTCGCGCATCCTGCGCTTTGCAGTGGAGCGCCGTCAAATCGAGGAACGCCTGCGCCAAGCCGCCACCGTGTTTGAGAACACCAACGAAGGCATCACGGTGACGGATGCCCAAGAACGCATCCTAATGGTCAACCGGGCGTTCTGCGAATTGACTGGTTATACCGAGCAGGAAGTGCTGGGCAAGACGCCGCGCATATTCACATCGGGTCGTCATGACCGGATTTTCTATGCGTCCATGTGGGCGGACATCAAAACGACCGGGCGATGGCGGGGAGAGGTATGGGACCGCCGAAAAGACGGTGAAATCTATCCCGAGTTGTTGAGCATCAGCGCAGTAAGGGATGAATCAGGCGAGACCACCCATTACGTCGGCATTTTTGCCGACCTATCCAGAATCAAAGCATCGGAGGCCCGGCTCGAATTTCTCGCCCACCACGACCCGCTCACCGAGTTGCCCAACCGTTTGATGCTATGCTGCCGCCTGGAACTTAGCATCGAACTGGCACGGCGCGAAGGGCATCAACTCGCTTTGCTGATACTGGACCTGGATCATTTCAAGGATGTCAACGATAGCTTCGGCCATCTGGCAGGCGATGAGTTGCTTAAATGTGTGGCCGACCGTCTGCTGCAACGCTTGCGCGGGTCAGACATGTTGTGCCGCTTGGGTGGGGATGAATTTGCGGTGTTGCTAGACAACCTTTCCCAACCGCAGGATGCCATCCCGGTGGCCCTGGACTTCATCCGTGCGCTGGGCGAAACCTGGCACTTGGACAATGGCATCGAAGTGCATGTCGGCACCAGCATAGGCATCAGCCTGTTCCCCGACCAGGGCCAAACGGCTGAGGAATTACTGTCACAGGCCGATGCGGCATTGTACAAAGCCAAGGCCACAGGCCGGGGAACCTTCCAGTTTTTCTCCGACGACCTGACCCTGGCCGCCCGTGAGCGTGTCGCCTTGGAAACCCAATTGCGCAAGGCGATCATCGAAGACGAGTTGCGCGTCTATTACCAAGCCCAGATAGACATTGCCACCGGCCGCATCATCGGTGCCGAGGCTCTGGTGCGCTGGCAACACCCTACCCAAGGGCTGACATCGCCCAACCGCTTCATTGCAATGGCAGAGGAAACCGGCCTGATTGGCCTGTTGGGCGAATGGGTGTTGCGTGAAACCTGCCGCCAAGGCCAGCAATGGATCGAAGCCGGTTTGCTGCCAATCAGCTTGGCAGTGAATATTTCGGCGCATCAGTTACGCTATGCCGATATTGAGGCGTTGGTGTGTGCCGTATTGGCGGAAACGGGCTTCCCGACCGAATGCTTGGAGTTGGAACTGACCGAAAGCACACTGATGAGGCGTGAACTTGAATCGGTGGCGATTTTGCAAAGTTTGCGGGATTTAGGCGTAAGCCTGTCCATCGACGACTTTGGCACCGGCTATTCGTCCTTGGCTTATCTCAAGCTTTTTCCGTTGGATACCATCAAGATCGACAAGCAATTCATCGACGACATTCCCGACGGGCAGAGCGACATGGAAATCACCTCCGCCATTATCGCCATGGCCCACGCCTTGCACTTGAAAGTCTTGGCCGAGGGCGTGGAAACCCTGGCGCAGCTTGAATTCCTGCAAAAGCAAGGCTGCGATAGGTATCAAGGGTATTACCATAGCCAGCCCTTGCCGGCAGAGGAGTTTGTGCGCCTTCTACGCTCACCTCCCTAGTGATGCGGGTTCCCAAGCTCCGGCTTTGGGAACCCGGCCTTTGAAGCATGGATTCCAGAACCCATCCGTCCAACCGTTGGCAAGCTAACATTTGCTGATAACATATGAAACCTCCAACCAGCCAAGCCGTTAAAGCCATGAGTAAAGACCAGACGAGGCCAGAGGATTTTCAGATGGACGCACTGAACCGGGTCCGTGCCTACCACCAGCGCAGCAAGCACGGCTTCGGACGTTATGCCGCCAGCCCAGGTTTCATGGATTGGGAGACCCAACCCGACCCGTTCCGCCGCTTCGCGGATGCCACCCAGTCTCCGCTGCCGTTGGCGGCTGACAAGCTTGCGGTCTTGTATGCCGATTTATTCGCCCCCGGCAAAATCACACCCGCGCCCTTGGATAAAGCCAGTGTGGGCACCTTGCTGGAGCTTTCGTTCGGATTGTCCGCGTGGAAGCAATACGGCGGCGACCGTTGGGCTTTGCGGTGCAACCCTTCCAGCGGCAACCTGCATCCCACCGAGGCCTATTTAGTCGTTTCCGGCATCTCGAAAATGGAAGAGGGGGTCTTTCACTATGTCAGCCATGACCATGCGCTAGAGCGGCGCTGCCAATTCAAACCGCCGTTCCAAGGTTTGCTGTTTGGCTTAAGTTCGATCCATTGGCGGGAAGCTTGGAAATATGGCGAGCGCGCCTTCCGTTATTGCCAACACGACATCGGCCATGCCTTGGGGACCTTGCGTTATGCCGCTGCCGCGTTGGGATGGCGGGTGCGCCTATTGGATGCTTGGGGCGATGATGACATTGCCGGGCTGTTAGGTTTGGACCGCCAGGCTGATTTTGCCGGAGCCGAGGCGGAGGCGCCGGATTTGCTCTGCCTGATCGAAACCGGCCATGCTGTTGACGGCGAACCCGACATTGATAGGCTAGTGGACACGGCGAGGGCGGGTATTTGGACGGGGCAGGCCAACACGCTGAGCCACACCCACAACTTCGACTGGCCAGTGATTGATGAAGTTTGCACGGCAGCGCATAAGCCGCGCACCGAGGCACTCCCCGACGGAGGGATTCAGGCCGGAATTGTGGTGGAACCACGGTCGCCTATGCTCGGTGAACTCACCGCCTCCGCGTTGATTAGGAACCGCCGCAGCGCCCAGACCTTCGACGGGGTGACTTCGATTCCCGCCAAAACCCTGTACCGCATGTTGGAGGCGACCTTGCCACTCGCCAATAAGCCCCCCTTCGACGCTTGGAATTGGCCACCAAGAGTGCATCTGGTATTGTTTATCCACCGGGTTGACGGCTTGCCGCCCGGAGTTTATCTGTTTTGCCGCAGTGCAGAGGCCGAATCGACCTTGCGGGAGGCAATGAAGGAGGGGTTCGACTGGGAAACCTGCGAAGGGTGTCCCGGTCATCTGCGCTTGTTCCGATTGATCCGCGTCGATGCAAGGCAAGCGGCGGTAACTTTGTCCTGCCAACAAGCCATCGCCGGGGACAGCGCCTTTAGCCTCGGAATGCTGGCTGAATTTGAGGCGAGTTTGACCGAAGGGCCGTGGGTTTACCGGCGGCTGTTTTGGGAATGCGGGCTGATCGGCCAAGTGCTATATCTGGAAGCCGAAGCGGCAGGGTTCAGGGGGACGGGCATCGGCTGTTTCTTCGACGACCCGGTGCATGAATTGCTTGGCATCGACGATACTGCATGGCAAAGCCTCTATCACTTCACTGTCGGCGGCGCTTTGGTGGACGGGCGTCTGCAAAGCCTGCCGGGTTATTGGCATTTGGAGCGATGATGCTGATGCATGGAGCTAGGGCTGGAGCGTCAAAGCTTGCTTTGACTGGCAAGGCTCTCCTGAGCGTAGTCGAAGGGCTCACCGCGAACGGCTTAACTTAACGGCATTGGCCTTTGCACCTGTCTGCGACAGGCGGTCAAAGCAAGCTTTGACGCTCCATCTTTAGCAGTCAGTTAGTAAGCATGTCCATGAGGCATGTGGCGAAACACGGTTGAAACCTTATTGCGCCTTACCGCGTTGGAGGCATGGGATGGCAAAAAAAATCGCGTCCGGCTTCACCGGCAAAAGCAATCAAAAGCACAAAGGGCAAAGAACAAAGGGTTATTAATCCCTGGCAAGACGAAAGCCGAGGCTGTTGAAGGCATGATAGAGCCTGAGACGGAGACCCGACCGAAGGATCTGTGGGTTGCTGCTCCAAGAACCGCCACGAACCACCCGACTGCGATCGCCCTCTGCGCAAAGGGATTCACTACCGTCCCCATAGTGGCCCGTATAAGCCGAACATGTCCATTCCCAAACATTCCCGCTCATATCATGCAAACCCAAAGCATTGGGCTGTTTCCGCCCCACCGGATGGGTTGTTTCGCGAGAATTGACCTCGTACCAAGCCACCGAGTCAGGAACATCGCCGCCGCAGTAAAGGGAATCTTCTCCTGCCCGGCAGGCATATTCCCATTCCGCCTCGGTTGGCAAGCGGTAGGTTGTGCCAGTTAGGGCATTTAGTTTTTCGATGAATTTCTGCACATCGTAAAAGCTGACCCTTTCAACCGGGCAATTCTCGCCGCATTCTTGGAACTTAGACGGATTGGACCCCATTACCGCCTTCCATTGGCCTTGCGTCACTTCGTATTTCCCTAGACTAAAAGCTTGAACCATGACTTTGTGGCGGGGTTTTTCGTCATCAGGTGCTGCCTCGTCGTTATCAGCCGACCCCATCCAAAACTCCCCTGCCGGGATAGCCACCATCTCAATATCCAGACTGCCGTGAACTGGGTTGGTGGGCACGGGCATTATCTTTATCTGTTCCATCGCCCGTGCCGCGCCTTCATGCCCTTGTGAAGCGGCATCTTTGAACAAACTGCGGGCTTTTACGATATTGGTTGAGACACCATTCCCGGTTTCATACAGCTTCCCAAGGGAGTATTGCGCTTCGGCATCACCCTGTCGGGCGGCGTTTTCATACCATTCAGCCGCTTGTTTGTAGTCCCTTGCGCTGGCATGGGTTTGGGCCAAGGCGACGATGGTCGATACTGGGGCTTGAGACGCTAGGCGTTCCACGATTTTTGGCGCGTTCTTCTCAGCCCTGGCATAGGCGTAACCAGCCGCTTGGGCTTGGTTGGCTTTGGCAAGAAATTGACCAGTGAGCGCATCTTGCACGTCGTTATTTAAACCCTTGTAGTCATCTGCAAGGATTTCCTTTGCCGCCAGATAGATTTGGCTGGGGGTTGCATTACTAGGAAAGCTTGAGGTTTTTTGCGTTAAGCGACCGAAACTGAAAAACATAATCCGCTTGGCATCTGCGCTGGAGATTAACTGGCTAATATGCCGCCATTCAAGCTTGCACCAAGGCTTGGAGGCATAGTCCGCACAGAGAAATATTACAATAAGTTCCGATTCCTTCCCATAAAGGGTAGGGAGATAAATATGCAAATCCGAACGGGAAAATTCCGCGTCATGATAGTGGTCGTAAAGAACCCTCTCTTGGCTAAATGCATCCGCCAGAAAGCTGGCAACCTGTCGCATAAATTTCCGATATTCACCGGGAAACGAGAGTGCTACGGAGAAGCGACGAGTTGTGGCAGAATCTGAGGCCATGGTGTTGGATGGGGTTTATTTATTCATTGCCAACATGATATTGTTCTGATAATCACTTTTTACTATTCCAATGACATACACTCGGAATTCAGCCAGTAAATTTAATCCCCTTCTTTCCCGCAATTCTCAACCGCAGAGCATTTAGTTTGATGAATCCTTCCGCGTCTTTTTGATTGTACGCGCCCTTGTCGTCTTCAAAAGTGGCGATATTCATATCGAACAGGCTATTATTTGAAGATTTACGGCCCGCGACGCTAACCGAACCTTTGTACAACTTGACCCTCACCTCACCATTGACTGTGGTCTGCGAAGCATTAATCATCTGTTGCAACATCAACCGCTCAGGACTCCACCAGTATCCATTGTAAATCAGGCTGGCATAACGGGGCATCAAATCATCTTTCAAGTGGGCGACTTCTCGGTCCAAGGTCAGGGATTCAATGGCGCGGTGGGCCTTCAACATAATGGTACCGCCTGGGGTTTCATAGCAACCACGCGACTTCATGCCGACATAGCGGTTTTCTACAATATCCAACCGCCCTACTCCATTGGCCCCGCCGAGCTGATTGAGCTTTTCCAATACCTTTGCCGGGCTCAACCGCTCCCCGTCGATAGCCACAATGTCACCGCATTCGTAAGTCAATTCGACATAAATGGCTTTGTCAGGCGCAGCCTCCGGTGAGACAGTCCATCGCCACATGTCTTCTTCCGGTTCGG
>Ga0265593_1001114_pt1 | contig 12931 bp, 9 predicted proteins | sample saktaG_8_FD_190136 | JGI IMG/M metagenome (GOLD analysis project Ga0265593, IMG submission 190136) | Saline water microbial communities from Sakinaw Lake, British Columbia, Canada - sak_2011_5_24_36m | ecosystem: Environmental > Aquatic > Non-marine Saline and Alkaline > Saline ...
CATTCGACAACTCAATTTCATCAGTTTTAAACAACTCCAAATTTTTATCTGTTCCTGCGTTACGCGCCAACGTTGATTCATCGAGAATATTCTGCATCTGGTTAGCTTCTTTATGATATTGATTATCAATAACATGTGCAATCTCATCTTCGGGGCTTAAAACAATGTCGATATTGCATCCGGTGAAATTACTTAAATCGTCGAAAGCAAAAATATTTAAGGGATCCGACATCGCCACAGTGAGGGTAGAGCCGATTTTAGATAGGGGGATAGTATTGTAAAGTTTGGCCATGTGTTCCGGAATTAAATTAATTACCTCAGCATCAAATCTAAATTTGGCCAAACGCAAAGTCGGTATGTAAAGCTGTTCGGAAAACAAAGACAATAAAGCTTCTTCAGCGATAATCCCCTCGTCAACCAGAACCCTTCTTAAGGGGACTCCTTTTTCTTTTTGCAAACTTAAGGCACGTTCTAATTGCGCATTGGTAATCTGCTGGCTTTTAAGAAGAATCTCCATTATATTTTCTTTTAATGAGTGCATAGAAATTCAGTAGTTAGTAGTTAGTATATAGTATATAGGACACCGTAACTTCTACATACTGTATGCTAACTACTGATTTATTCGTCCGGCGTAGTTACCCGCAGGACCTCTTCAATTGTCGTATACCCTTTTAAAGCAGCCTGGAGCCCATCCTCGCGTAGAGTTTTCATTCCTTCCATGCGCGCCTGTTGTTTAATAAACTGCTCCTGCGAACCAGTCAAAATCAAATCCCGAATTTTTTGACTAAGCTGCAAAACTTCCGCAATTACGGTTCTTCCTGAATATCCGGAATTAAAACAATGTTGACAACCTTTACCTTTATAGAATTGTAAATCACTAATTTTATTTAGATCTAACTTTAGGTTTTGCGCAATCTCATTTTTAAGAAGATAAGCTTCCTTACAGTATGAGCATATCTTACGCACCAATCTCTGGGCAACGACGCAGACTAAAGAAGAATTAATTAGATACGGCTCAACCCCCATATTCACTAAACGCACCACCGCTCCAGCGGCTGTAGTAGTATGTAACGTCGAAAGGACAAGGTGCCCGGTTAAAGCACTTTTGATCGCGATATCTACAGTTTCATAATCACGAATCTCTCCGATCATAATAATATCCGGGTCTTGACGCAGAATGGAACGCAGAGCGGCAGCAAAGTTAAGGCCAATCTCTGGCTTAGCGGTGACCTGATTTATGCCTTCCAACTGAAACTCCACCGGGTCTTCTACCGTGACAATATTCTTATCCGGGCTATCCACGGATTTTAAAACCGCATAAAGAGTAGTAGTCTTTCCGCTTCCGGTTGGCCCGCAGACTAAGATCATGCCATGGGGCAACAATGATACCTTAGCCAGAATTCCTAAGGCGTGATCGCTAAACCCGAGATTTTTTGTATCCAGATTTGCCTGCGACTTATCCAAAATACGTAAAGCAACTTTTTCTCCATAGCTAGAAGGCAGAATAGAAACACGAAAATCCACCTCGCGATTAAGTATCTTTACTTTAAAACGTCCATCCTGAGGGAGACGGTGTTCAGAAATATCCAATTCCGCGATAACTTTAATTCGCGATATTATCGAAGCATGCATCGACTTAGGCGGCGCCTTCTGTTCCTGTAACATTCCATCAATGCGAAAGCGTATACGCAATTTCTTCTCATAGGGCTCAACCAACACATCCGAAGCGCCCTTTTTTATTGATTCCTCTAAAATCATATTAACTACCTTGATTACCGGCGCGTCATGGCTAATACGATTCAACTCCTGGTCACTAGGAAAAGCCTCCTTTTCCTCCTTAATCAACTCAATGGAAGAAACCGTCATTTCTTTAACCAGGTCCTCAATAATCCCTTTAGAGGTATCCGGATAAGATAATTCAATAGTTTGATTGATATCCACCACAGAAGAAATTATAGGATTTATTTTAAAACCGGTGAGGGCCTGCACATGATCAATAGCGAATATGTTCAACGGATCAGCCATCGCCAAAGTAATCGTATCCCCCATTTTAGATATAGGAATGATTTGATAATGTCGGGCGATATCAACTGGAATTATTTTCGCGATCTCCAGATCAATTTTAAAACGTTTTAAATCAATGAGCGGCAAACCTAACCCTTCGCTCAAAGTAGTAATCAACTCACCTTCCTCAACAAACTTAAGCTCGACAAGAATATCACTGAGCTTACCACCTTTAGTGGCCTGCACTTTAAGCGCCTGCGCAAGATGCTCAGCGCTAATAAGCTTGTTATTAATTAATATTTCCGTAAGCCGGTCCTTGAGTGACAACATATTGAGAGTAAATAATAAAGGTAGATAGTAGATATTAGATAGAATTTAGGAAAACCTACATACTAACTACTAACTGCTACCTACCCTTATCCTTCGTCTTTTATTCCTTGTCTTTATAGTATTTTTCAATTGCTCTTTTAATGTCAGAAGAAGTAGAAACAAAAGTCTGCACGCTACATCCACTAAGCAACTCCACATCCTCGATGGCTTGGATATTCAAGGGGTTAGACATTGCCAAGGTAAGGTTATTACCGATCTTATCTATTGGCACGAGCAAATACTGCCTGGCCACTCTACCGGGAATAATACTGGTAATATTCAGATCAACATCATAATTACCCAAAGGTAAATAAGGAAAGCCATATTGCGCAGTCAGGGCCTGGGCAATATCATCTTCTTTAACAAATCCTAACTCCACGAGAATCTCGCCGATCAACCCCCCTTTTACCCTCTGCAGATCTAACCCCTGATCCAATTGGGATTGATTAATGATCCCGCGATCAAGCAAAAGATCACCTAATGGTTTATTATTAATTCTCCTAATCACGCTGACCAATCCTCCACTTAAAAAACTACTATGCGATTTTTCCCCTCGGCCTTAGCTTTCTTTAATAACTCTTTGGCTTTAGCCGTCAATTGTTCTACCTGCACCCCATCAAGGGGATTTTCGCTTACCCCCGCGCTAAAAGTAAGGCACTTACTATTATCCTGATCCGTGCAAAAAGAAGCTTGTACTTTTTTACAAATCTCTTCGGCAACCTCCTGAGCCTGACGTTTATTCTTTTCCGGCAAAATTAGCGAGAATTCATCGTCATCCGTCCTGCCTGCTCGATCAACTTCTGTAATACAATCACGGATCAAAACCGCTACTTTTTTTAACGCTGATTCTGCGCAAATTGATCCAAACTTCTGACGGTAATTTTTGAAATTATCAATATCGAAAATAATAAAAGCGCAGGGACGCTGATAGGTAATCGCTCGATTAATTTCCTCTTGCAGGCGACTTTGGATAAAAAAAGAATTGTAAAGTCCGGTGAGAGCATCTTTAATCTCTAATTTCTCAATCCGATGCGCTAAAATATCATTTTCAATCGCCACGGCAATCTGTTTAGAGAATATATCCAAAAGTTCGATATCGCTTTTACTATAAGAAAAATTATCCCGAGTATTAGCGATTCCCAATACCGCTTTGACCATGCCTCTTAAAAATATAGGCATCGCTAAACAATTTTTAACTTGGAATTTAGTTAAAAAATCAACTGTCAGGTTATCCTGCAATAAATTCTGTTTATCTAAAATCAAAAGCTTGTTCAAATTAAATGCTTTATTATAAATATCATCTTTAGAGCTGATCTCTACGGAGCATAGATAATCTGCCTTTAACCCGTCTGCTACTTTCATGTAAAATGAATCCTTAAGTTCATTTTTAAAAAGTAAAAACGCGCTTTCGGAATTAGCTAAAGCGCGAGACTTCTCCACCGCAATTTTCAAAACTTCCTCAAATTTTGACCCTCCGGAAATAAGCGCGCTAATCTGCATCAAATTAGAAAGAATAATTATTTTTTTCTGAATTTCAATATTAATCTGAGTGGTTTTCTCACTGTAATCTTTAAGCTCATCCATATTGCTACGAATGCGCTGCGTAAGTTGATTCAAGATGCCACCTAATTCCCCCACTTCATCGCTATGCCCAACCTCCAGGTTCCGGCTGATATCTCCGGCAGCAATAAATTTGGCTGCGGTAGTCACTGAGGTCAAACGGTCAAAAACTTCCTTAATGATTAAAAGCCCCACAATCGCCAAGAATACGCTCACTGCCAAATAAACGATAATATCTAGCTTAACTCCAGATTTTGAGAAAATATAAACGGAAAGCAGGTATACGCAAACTAAGAACGGTAAAATGGACATCAGCTGAAATGCCACCATCAGCTTTTGCTTAACCGTCCGTGAATTTAAGGAAAAATAGTTGGGATGTTTATCCATAATTCTCCATAATTTTAATAATCTTGTTAATAATTATACCCTTTAACTCCTTATCTGACAATAGATTTATTAAACTCAATGAGCAAATCTTCCTTACCAATTCCTGTATCAATAAAATCCCAGGGAAGCAGGGCAGTAGTTGACTTTTCATCAAGATATTTCTGCGGATTGATTTCTGATTCGGAAAATGCTGCCTGCCACTTATCAAATGAAAAATGGTTGCTCCAGGCATCAAACCTAGCCCCTTTTTTATAAACCGACAAAATAACCTTACTCAACAGTCTATCTCCGCGGGAAAGCACTCCCTCTAAAAAACCCATTTGGGAATCATGAAAATTAAATTTAAGCCTCCTATTTTTACAATGACTCTTTAAATAAATTTGTTTTTCTTTAATCGCTTCCATGGAATCCATTTTTTGCCATTGTAAAGGCGTGTGCGGCTTAGGAATTAACGGATTAATACTAATATTAATTTGTGCGGCAGATCCGCTAATTTTTCTTTTTGCTTCCGAAGCACTTTGAGCGAAATCTATAATCCCCTGTAAATCTTCTTGTCGTTCATCGGGTAAACCAATCAAAAAATATAATTTTAGATGTTGATAACCCGCTTGATATGCCTGGGCAATCGCTTGAAAAAATTCCTCTTCCGAAAAATCTTTAGCCATCGCTTGGCGCAATCTGGCAGTACCCGCCTCAGGGGCAAAAGTTAAACCAGTTTTTTTAATTTTAGCGATAAGCATAGATACATTTCCTAATAAAGAGCTAGCTTTTAATGAAGGTAACGATAGGTTAACCGCCTGCTGACTAAAACTACTAGTTAAATCAGATACCAGCGTTTCTATTTTTGGATAATCTCCTACGGATAAACCCGCCAAAGATAATTCTTCGTATCCGCTAGAAGCCTGGGTAAGCTTGGCCAATGAAATTATTCTTTCCTTACTTCTTATTCTTAAAGGATAGTATTGAGATCGCGCCTGGCAAAAACGACAACGATTAGGGCAACCGCGCATAATTTCTAAGGTAACCCGGTCATGAATTGTCTGCACGTAAGGCACGATCCAATTACAAGGAAAGTAGGCTGAATCAAAATCGCTCACTATGCGTTTTTTTATTCTCAGAGGCAAGCTCGCGAATCTCGGCGAAAAATTAACCAAAACTCCGTCAAGACTATATTCCGGCAGATAAAGAGACGGGGCATAAACACCTTCAATCTTAGATAACTCAAGCAAAAGATCTTCTTTGCTTAATTTACCCTTTTTATAATCATCCTTATGTTGACGATATAAATTCAAAAGCTCCACAATCGCCTCTTCTGCTTCACCGATAATAAATAGATCAAAAAACTCATGCATCGGCTCCGGATTAAGCGTACATGGCCCTCCGGCAATTACCAAAGGATATTTTTGGTTTCGTAATGAAGATACTAACGGCAAGCCGGCTAAATCTAAAATACTTAAAACATTCGTATAGTTTAATTCAGACCCCATAGAGAATCCTAACAGATCAAAATTTATCAACTCCTGGTTTGTTTCCCAAGAAAAAAGCCTGCGTTTGGCATTTTTTAAAGAGGCTTCCATATCCGCCTCCAGAGCAAAAAATCTTTCACAAACTACGCCGGGCATATTATTTAAAACCCCGTAAATAATCCGCAATCCTAGATTACTCATCCCGATTTCATATAAATCCGGGAAACCTAACGCGAAGCTTACAGTGCAAGCACTAAAATCTTTCTTTACGGCATTCCATTCATTACCCAAATATTGGGCGGGCCGATGCACATTAACAAACAGATCTTCAATCATAGTTTTTAAAATACGTTCCTCGTGCGATCGATATTAACCAGAATCCCTAAAGCAATAAATGTCACCAGCACGCTAGAACCACCATAACTCATCAACGGTAAAGGTAGTCCCACTACCGGCGCCAGACCCATATTCATAGCAATATTAATAAATACCTGCAAGGCCAGTAAAAGCGAGATACCATAAGCCAGTAACCTGCCGAATGAATCGTGAGTCCTTTGCGCAATGAGGAAACCTTGACGAATAATGAAATAGTACATCAAAATCAACAGGCTACTACCCAAAAACCCCCACTGTTCAGAGAAAGTTGCAAAGATAAAATCCGTATGTGATTCCGGTAAAAAATATAGCTGACTCTGGGAGCCGTGCAACCATCCCCTACCGAAAAACCCACCGGAGCCAATAGCAATACGCGACTGAATTACAGTATAGCCGGCACCTAAAGGATCAATATTCGGATTAAGAAAAACTAATAATCTTTGTTTCTGATAATCATGCAAAAAATGCCAAAAAAAAGGCAAAGGTAGAATTAATGCCGCCAGCAGCATAAAAATATACTTAATACGTACATTAGTCAAATAAAGTAACCCCATAAAAACCAACATCAACATCAAGCCGCTGCCTAAATCCGGCTGCTCAATAATCAAAAACATCGGCAACGCCACGAATATAAATGGTAAAATTATGCCTTGAAAAATACCAAATTTACCCGATAAAAGCGATGTATCATTAACAGATTTACGGCTAAAATAGCGCGCCAAAAATATTATGATTGCCAATTTCGCGAACTCCGAAGGCTGAAAATTAAACCAAGCTATTCTTAACCAGCGCTGCGCCCCCAACCTGATCACGCCTAAACTAAAAACTAAAAACAGAAAAAATACGGCCACCCCATAAATAAAATAATTGGCGTCCCAGAGTTTACGATAGTTAAGCCTAGAGAAAAAAAAGAAACAAGCTAACCCAATAATTAACCAAAGCATTTGGCGTTTATAAATCTCCTGCCACTGTGTGCCTTCTTTTTGAAAAGTGCTGCTATAAATAGATAAAACTCCCAAGCCCGCGATAATTAAAGCCAAAATCAAAATCCTAAAAAATGAATTTCTCATTACTCAACTCTCCCATAACTTCTGTTTATGCATCGCTTCAATAATTTGTTTAGCCATGATGCTGGCGGCATGGCCCGGCCCGCCATTTTCTAAAAAAACGCAGATTACATACCGAGGTTTATCCAGCGGGAAAAAACCTACAAACCAGGCATGCGTGGCGCCCCGAGACACCTGAGCAGTACCAGTTTTTCCGGCAACCTCAACCGGCAAAGTAGATAGAACATTTCCTGTCCCTCTCGCATCAGTCACAACTTGCGCTAAACCTTTAGCAATAGTTTCAAAAGTACTTTTCTTAAAAGGCACCCCGCTAAGATGCTTCTTCTTGGCAGAAAGATCTAAACCTCCCACGGCTTTAATAATATAGGGACTTAATAAATATCCGCGATTTGCAAACACCGCTAACAGATTAGTTGCCTGTAAAGGAGTAACCAAGCAATCCCCTTGGCCAATACTTAAATTTGCTGTATCACCATTAAACCAATTTTGAAATTTATTTAACTTTCTCCATAGAGGAGAGGGAATAAACCCGCTTGTCTCGCCAGCCAGCTCAAAACCCATATTTCTGCTTAAGCCTAATTTCAAAGCATAATCATGAATATTCTGTGCGCCGATTAGTAAGCCGGTCTTATAAAAAAATACGTCGCAGGAATGGGCAATCGCTTGAAAAATATCCTCAACTCCGTGTACATCCCAACAGCTAAATTTTCTGTCTCCCACCATGGTCGAGCCCTGACAAACAAAACTCGTAGAAAGATTTATTTTTTTTAATTCCAATCCGGCAGAAGCCACCACTATTTTAAAAACCGAAGCCGGCGGATAACTTGATCCGATAGCGCGATTAATAAATGGCGCATCCGGATCATTAAATAATTCGGAAATAAGCTTGCTGCGCTGATCCACAAAAATTGCGGGATTAAAATTAGGAAAATTAGCTAAAGCCAGGATCTCCCCGTTTAGCGGATCCATTAAAATTACGCTTCCTTTTTTACCGCTTAAATTTTCTTCGACAATCTTTTGAATCGTTAGATCCAGAGTTAATGTAACGTCCTTGCCATTACGCGGAGGTTGAAAGCCTAAAACACGCATAAATTTTCCGCGGTGATTTACCTCAACCGATAGCCCCCCTTCTTCCTGGCGTAAGTAATAATCATACTTCTCCTCCACCCCGCCAAACCCAACGATATCTTTGGTCTTATATCCATAATCTTCTAATTTCGTTAGGCGCCAACGATCAATCTCATTTACATAACCAACCACATGACAGGCTAATGCTCCATAAGGATAATATCGCAAAGGCTTGGGCGTAACAATAATGCTAGGCTGTTCAATCTTATACTCTCCGAGCGAAATTGCCTCTTTTAGCTTGATATTCGTAGCTACGGTAACCGGTACACTACTAGAGATGAAATTCTTTTTAAATGCCGCTTTTAATTCTTTAACTTCTACACCCAAAATACGGCTAATCAAAACTAAGACTTGATCAATATGATTTAAATCTTGAGGCAAAATCATTACGTCATAGGAGATCTTATTACCGACGATAATCTCACCATGACGGTCCAAAATATTACCTCGACTGCCGGATTGAGATATCAAACGGATACAGTTGCTATCACTAAGCCGACGAAACTTAGCCCCTTGCAATAAAGCGAGGTTTAGCAACCCGATGATTAAAGCCGCAAACATAAGAATAATTATTAAACTAAAAATACTTTTTCTTTCCATTATTTTTTTTAAATGTGCAATAACTATGCGGCGATTCTTTTCGTGAGCTTAAAAATCAAAGGCGACAGCAGGCTCGTATAAACGCTAACTATAATCAAATTACGTAAAAAAATACCTGGCGGCATAATATTTCCGGCCGCCACACTTTGTATGCCAATTATTAAATTATTCAATAAAGCTACCACTAAAACTACTGCCATGCGCACATAATTCTCTTCCGTAGATATCTGACGGCCAAGGCGATATACCAAATAGCTCCAGGCACTAAAACAAATAGTATTTATCGCTACTTGCCAGGGCAAAAAAACATCTTTAGTCAACCCGGCTAAAATTCCAAATATCAAAGCCGTCTTAAAATCTGTGTAAAAAACTAAAGCCACCATAAAAATTAAAAGCAGGTCCGGCTTACAATAAAAGAAATTTAAAAAAAACGGCCATAATAATCCTAAGGTAGCCAGGATTATTATGGTCAACAAAAATAATAAATTTTTCATAGAATAATTACCAACACCTCTTCGATACTAGACAGATCCACTATCGGTTTAACTAAGGCATAACGATTAAGCCCGGAAAATTCCCGTCCGATATTCACCACCTGCCCCAGAAGCAATCCCTTAGGATAAATCTGGCTTAATTCTGAAGTAATAATAATATCCCCCGCAATAATCTGTGCCCCATCCGGAAGATAGCGCATGATTAAATTGCTACCCAGCGTCCCACTGACTAATCCTTCTTGCCGACTGCGCTGTACGATACAAAAGATACCTTGATTAGGATCATTAATTAACAATACCTTACTGGTATTATCCATACTTTCTGCTATACTGCCCACTAATCCCTTAGGACTAATCACCGCCATCCCGGGCTTAATTCCATCATATCGACCTTTATCAATAACCACACTAGAGGACCAACTATCAATTGAGCGGCCAATTACCCGAGCAGCCACAAGGCGCAGTGGGGATTTCTGTTTAAAGTTAAGTAGATTTTTAAGCCGGACATTTTCTTGGGTTACTTCACGTAAATTAAACAAGCGCCAACGTAACGAATCAACGTCACTTTGCAATCCCTGGGATTGAAGCATATTATGATGGTAAAAAATAACACCCAAAATTTCACGTTTAACCAAGCCAATAATGGAAAGGTGGGGTTTAAATACTTTTTGTGTTGGATTTTTAAAACAGGATAAAAAATTAGATACTAAAAGTACGACGCAGGAAACAAGAATAAAATTAATTAAGGTTTTGCGGGGTAACTTAAACACATTTAATTAGAAAAACAGGTGGCTTCACCTGGCGCAGATTGGTATTGCGCCAGTGTCGCCTCGTGGCGAAGATTTAATTGCGTACTTCGGTTTTAACCGATACGGTAACTTTCTTAAGATACTGAATTTCACTCAACACAATGCCTGTGCCATTGGCAACCGCAGTAACCGGATCATCAGTAATGTGCACGGGCAAACCTGTCTCTTCGGAAATTAATTTATCCAGCCCTCTTAATAATGAACCGCCTCCGGCCATCACAATCCCGTGGTCAATAAGATCCGCGGCTAACTCCGGAGGAGTTCTCTCTAAAGATATTTTAATAACTTCTAATATGGCGCGCAAAGGTTCCTGTAAAGATTCACGAATCTCTTCCGAGGTGATGGTTACGGTTTTGGGTAAACCCGCCACCAAATCCCTGCCCTTTACCTCCATACTCATCTCTTCTTCCAAAGGATAAGCGGAACCGATTTTAATCTTTATATCTTCAGATGTACGTTCACCGACCATCAGGTTATATGTTTTCTTAAGGTACTCAATAACCGCTTCATTCATTTCATCTCCAGCGATACGAATAGACTTGGAAAAAACTGTCCCGCAGAGTGAAATTACGGCAATCTCCGTAGTACCGCCTCCGATATCAATAATCATATTGCCGATCGGTTCTTGAATGGGTAGGCCTACACCAATAGCTGCCGCGATGGGCTCCTCAATTAAAAATACTTCTCTTGCTCCGGCACGCTCCGCAGAATCTTTTACTGCCCGTTTTTCTACCTCCGTAATACCGGAAGGAATAGCAATAACAATTCTAGGGCGTACTAAAACCTTACGATGATGCACCTTCTTGATAAAATAACGCAGCATCGCTTCAGTAATCTCAAAATCAGAAATAACCCCATCTTTCATCGGCCTAATTGCGATGATGTTTCCGGGAGTACGTCCAAGCATGCGCTTGGCTTCTTCTCCTACTGCTAAAACATGCGAAGTGCCTCTTTCAATAGCAACCACAGAAGGCTCACAAAGCACCACCCCTTCACCTTTAACAAAAACTAAAGTCGTCGCGGTACCTAAATCAATCCCCATATCATTAGAGAAAAGGCCCAAGATGTAATTAACCGCTTTCTTTAGTTGCTGACTTAATTTACCCATATTTTCTCCTAAAATTATGTAATATAAGATTTTAACAAAGATTAAACCCTTTGTCAAATATAATATTTACAAAATTATGTAAAATTATGCAGGTAACAGGCATGCTTATTACCAACAGGTAGAAATATATCTATTTCTACCTTCTTTCCAAACTCTTTAGCATCTTTAAAAACCCGGGGAATGACTTACCTACGCAACTAATATCATCAAGGCTGGACTCGCCATCTGCAGCTAAAGCCGCTACCACCATGCTCATGGCAGTGCGATGATCCCCAAAACTCCTAAGTTCAGACCCACAAAGCCTGCCTCGCCCCTTGATAACAATATTTTCCAGCAAACCAACCTTATTGACTCGGATATCTGCTCCCATCTTCCTTAAATTATCGACCATGGAGTTAATCCGGTCTGTCTCTTTAACCCTGAGCTCACCAATCCCTTTGATTATGGTATGGCCTTGAGCAAAACAGGCAGCGACCATCAGGATAGGCAGCTCATCAATTAAAGAAGGTATTTCACTAGGAAGAACTACTGTGCCCTTAAGTTTACTACTGCTTACAATAAGGTTACCTCTGGGCTCAAAATTTACTGATTTATGCTTTTGCCTATTGGTCGAGAATGCCTGCCTTGCCGACCGGCAGGCATTATTCTCTGACTTTTCCGCCTTGGTGACTACAACTTTTATTTTAGCTTGCATCCTTTTAAGCACATTAATTATTCCGCACCGGCTAGGATTAAGGCTAGAGTGCTCAATAATAATCTTAGCCTTAGGGATTATTGCCGCTAAGACAATAAAAAAAGCAGCTGAGGAAATATCTCCGGGAATATAAATCTCACCCGGGCTAACTAAACCTTGATTCGGATTCAAAGTTATACTGTTTTTATTTAAGACTATGTTTGCGCCAAAGAGTTTAAGCATTCGTTCCGTATGATCGCGGGTACTTAAGCGCTGGAAAATTTGAGTTTTACCTTTAGCAAATAATCCCGCCAAAAGAATCGCAGATTTTACTTGCGCCGAAGCTATCTGTATATGATAAACAATACCTTTAAGATTGCCTCCGCTTATAACTATCGGCGCATACTCTTCATTATCTTTAATTCTCGCAGTAATTCGCGCCCCCATTAAACGTAAAGGCACATTCACCCTAGACATTGGCCGGACCGCCAGGTATTCACCCGCCACAACCTTAGTTTTAAAATTCATTCCGGCTAAAACACCTAAAAGCAAACGCAAAGTAGTTCCCGAATTATTCACAAAAATCGGCCGCGAGGGAATTTTTAATCCTTCTCTGCCGCGACCTTGAACAGAAACTATCTTCCCCCTACGTTGTATTTTTACTCCCAAAGCACTCAAAGCATTTAAAGTAGCCAAAGAATCATCATGTAGGGGAAAATTCTTAAGTATAGTTTTACCGCTACTTAAAGCGCTTAAAATTAACGCGCGATGAGCAACAGACTTATCGCCGCTAAGCTTAATACGGCCGTATGGTATAAATTTATGTTTAATTAAAAAAAACTTACTCAGGTGAGAAAATTTTGTTTCGAAGCGATGAACAGATTTTCTAAT
>Ga0265593_1001115_pt1 | contig 12909 bp, 12 predicted proteins | sample saktaG_8_FD_190136 | JGI IMG/M metagenome (GOLD analysis project Ga0265593, IMG submission 190136) | Saline water microbial communities from Sakinaw Lake, British Columbia, Canada - sak_2011_5_24_36m | ecosystem: Environmental > Aquatic > Non-marine Saline and Alkaline > Saline ...
AGGGATGAAAGGTTGCGACGACTTCTATTCCATTCCAGTCGAGCGCCCTGCCGCGAAGCTTGGTAATGCCTTCTTTGGTATTTAAAAGCGTCTGGGTTGAAGGATTGCCCAGCGTACAGATAAGTTTGGGTTTCAAGATCTTTATTTGTTCATACAGATAAGGAATGCACTGCGCGATTTCTTCCGGTTCCGGCTGGCGGTTGTTCGGCGGCCGGCATTTAATAATGTTCAGAATAAAAACTTCTTCTCTTTTGAAACCGATGGATTCTATTATTTTGGTGAGCAGCTGACCGGAACGCCCGACAAAAGGCCGTCCCTGTTCGTCTTCATCCGCGCCGGGAGCTTCCCCTATAAAGACCAGCTTGGCCCGGGGATCACCTTCTCCAAAAACAAAATTTTGGCGGGTTTTTCCCAGACTGCATTTCATACAACCCTGAATCTTTTCTTTATAAGCCTCGAGCAAACCGCTCTTTTTTTTACTCACAGTTGGTGTTTCCCCCGCTTTGCCCTGCTTTGGCGCCTGCAAATCCTCTTTAAAGTAGACAAAGCCTTCTTCCAGCGCCTGTCCGGCTTCCGCCTTGAGCGCCTTTACTACTTCGGCAATACTATTACTTGGTTTTCTTTTTTGATTCGACATACTTAACTTTATGATTCAAGACTTCTTCCAACGCCTGGGTTGCAACCTTAGCATAGGATTTCTTATCGTCGTTTTCCTTTTCATTTATAACTCTGGCCCGGAGCGCCGCAACAACAGAAACTCTGAATTTGTTTTTTTCCTTATCAAGCAGTTTTTCCAGATAAAATGTACTCATTTAGACCTCCATATTGTGTATTTTTAGTGAAGGGGTATTATACCAGATAATCCCCGAGCGTGCCACTTTTTTTTAGTAAAACATTTATTTCTCTTTGAGACTGTGCCTTTTAGCCTGAATTATGCTTTCCACGGCCTTTATCGTCTCTGCCAACCGGTCATTTACCACCAGGTAATCATATTTTTTAAGATACTTAAGCTCTTTTACGGCCGTATTAAGGCGCACCTTTATCTGGGCAGCCGTCTCCGTACCTCTTTTTTCCAGACGTTTTCTCATAACTTCAAGCGAAGGCGGGAGCAGGAAAATCAGCAGGGAGTTCTTAAATTTCTTTCTTATGGTCGCCCCGCCCTTAACATCTATCGTCAAAAGCACCGCTTTATTTTTAGCTATCTGTTCTTCCACGTATTTTTTGGGCGTGCCGTAATAACTGCCGTGCACCTTCTCCCATTCCAGGAAGCGGCCCTGTTTTATCAAGCCCGGAAATTTTGCGCCTACAAAAAAATAATCCCGGCCTTCCCGCTCGCCTTTTCTGGGCGGTCTGGAAGTGGCAGAGATGGAATTGACGATAAGCCCTTTACCCCGGCTGACGAGTTTCCGGCAAACCGTGGTTTTTCCGACGGCCGTAGGGGAGGAAACCACCACCAGAATACCCCCGGTTTTGGAAATTTTATGCGCAGCAGATTTTAAATATTTATTATTCAACATTCTGAACCTGCTCCCTTATTTTTTCGAGCTCTTCCTTAAACGCCACCACCATATGGGAAACCGTACTGTTGCTGCATTTGCTGCCGATGGTATTTACTTCTCTTAAGAATTCCTGCACCAGAAAATCCAGTTTGCGGCCCTTGGTGCCGGCAGAATTAATTATATGATAAAACTCGTTGATGTGGCTTCTCAGCCGGGTAAGTTCCTCGGAAATATCGCTTTTTTCCACCATCAGTGAAACTTCCGTATAAACCCGCCCCTCGTCCATTTTCACATCTTTATAATTGCCTTTCACTTTGTCTTCAATACGCTTTTTATTAAAGCCCTTGGATTTGTGATTGGTTTTTTCAATTCCCTCAAGGAGTTTTTTCAGGGTGGCAATGCGGGCAAGAAAATCCTTTTTTATCCGGGCGCCTTCGCGTTCTCTGGATTTTACAAATACGGATAGCGCTTTTTCCAGAGCTTCCTTTATCTGTTCCCAGCCGGCCTGCCTCTCTTCATAGACCCGGAAGATTTCCGGCAGGCGTATGACATCTGCTATCGTGATTTCGCCTTTTACATTAAGGTTCTTTTTTAACTCATTAACGGACCTTACATATTCCTTTGCCAGATGCGAATTGATGGCTACCCGTTGATTCTTATAGCCCTCAAGAATAAACACAGCGACATCTATCCGGCCGCGTTCCAGCTCTTTTCTCAGAACTTCCTTGATGCGCTCCTGAAACTGGATAAGCTGGGAGGCCATCCGGTAATTAACATCAAAATATTTGTGGTTGACGGAACTAATTTCTACGGCATATTTAATACTGCCTGTTTCGGTCTTACCCCTGCCAAATCCGGTCATGCTTCTCATTATATTTTCCCCCGCCTATTTTGCTATGGCCAGTATCAACGCCAGAACTGCGACCCCGGAAGTAACCACTCCGAGATATTCCCAATCCAGAATACTTTCGCCCTTCTTTCCTCTTTCCTTTTCTTTTAGTTCACTCAAGGCCTGCTTTATTTCTATGGTATCGGTAATATTGGAATTAAGATTACCCCTCATGATTAGTAGCGTATCCTTCAGAGCCTTGATCTCATCGGATCTTACTTTTATGTCGTCTTCGGCTATCTGCAGTTTTACTTTAAAAGCTTCTACTCCGGTTTTCAAACTATTGGTCTGCATGCTTTCCTCTTCAGCCCTTTTATTTATCCCTGCAACTTCCTCTTTAAAGACCCCGAGTTTAAGCTTGAGCTCTTCCAGATTTTTGTCCGCCACCGCAAGTTTGCCCTCATAAAGTTTGAGGCCGTCTTCCAGAACCTTAAGAGCCGCCTGCACCTCGGCATCTGCTTTGGAAAGCAACCCGTACTTTGCCTTAAGTTCCTGATAATTATTTTCCAGTTTTTCCTGACCGGCTTTTACTTCGGCTAAATCTTTAGCCTGGGCCTCAAGTTCCGGCTTAAAATTAATAACCGGAGCCGCTGCGGTAACCGTGACGGGCGCCGTGTTTGTCGCCGGGGTACTTTGGCCTAAAAGACAGCCGGCAGAAAGTATTAGAATATAGAGAGTTTTAAAAGACATTAAAGGAACCCACCAGGAGCTTAACTGTTTCCGTTGCCAGCTCCAGAAATTTTTCAGGCAGCAGACAGATATAAAGGGTCATAAAGAGAGAACTGTAGATTATTATTTTTAAAGAAAGCGTCAATTTGAGCGGTTCAGTTATCTTCTTTTCCTTCGCAAAATACATAAAATAAGCGATGCGCGCGTAGAAATAGAGAGCCACTACGCTGTTTAAAACGCCTATTACCGCCAGCCAAATATAACCCGCCTCAAGCGCGGCGCCCAGCACCAGCAGTTTTCCAAGGAAGCCGGAGGTAGGCGGGACCCCGGCCAGGGAAAGCAGAAAAACAAAAAATATAAAGGCCAGACCCGGATTTACCGCTGAAAGTCCGGCGCAATCCCGGATATCATCGCTGCCTGTTTTATTGTAAATGGCCACCGCAAAAGCAAAAGCACCCATATTGGTAAAAAGATACGCCAGCGTATAAATTAGGACGGCTTCGACCCCGAGGAGGCCGTAAGCCACAAAACCCATCATGATATAGCCGACATGCGCGATACCGGAGTAAGCCAGCAAGCGCTTGACATTATTTTGCGTGATAGCCACCAGATTGCCGACAGTCATAGTAATCGCCGCCAGCACGGCCAGTATAAGATTTACATTAGCGTTTTCCGGCAGGAGAGCGAGCAACGTACGGACCAGTACCGCCACCCCCGCGCTCTTGGAAGCCACAGAAAGGAAAGCCGTCACCGGTGTCGGCGCGCCTTCATACGCATCCGGCGCCCACATATGGAAAGGGACCAGTGCTATTTTAAAACCAAAACCGACGAGCATTATAATAAGACCGATAACAAATAACGGGCTGACCCCGTTTGCAATTAAATATTTTTGAATGCCGGGGAAAGTACTCGCACCGGTAATCCCGACAAGGAAGGAAGCACCGTAAACAAAAACTGCGGAAGAGAAAGCGCCGAGGAGGAAATACTTGACTGCGCCCTCACCGCTTTTCATATCTTTTCTGAGGAAACCCACCAGAACAAAGAAAGTAAGACTGACAAATTCTATGCTTAAAAAGAGCATCAAGAGGTCCGCGGCCCCGGCCATGAGCATCATACCTAGCGTTACAAGCACCACCAGCGCCGTGTACTCTCCTATCTTTTTATCTTCCAGCGGTTTATAATCCCGGCTCATCAACAGCATAAAGATACCGGATAGAATTATTATTATTTTAAAGAAACCGGCAAAATGATCCACGATAATGGAGTTGGAAAAATAGTAAGCCCCCTGCTGGCGGAGATTGCCCAGGGACAGAAGCAGTGCGATAACAAAGCCAAAAGCAGCAAGATCCAGCAAGCGCCTTTTGGCCTTAAGCGGCAAAAGAAGATCCGCAATAATAACAAGAAAAGCCAGGCACAGGACAAAAACTTCGGGCGTAAGGGCCAGAAGTCCTTGTAATATTGCAGCAGGCAGCACTCCCGTCATATTTTAACTCCGAGTATCGCAACCAATGAATTCACGCTTTCAACAGAGATTCCCGCGGCTATTAAAGGCAAAACCCCGAGAAGCAGCATGAGGACGATTAAAGGCACTATAGCCACATACTCACGGGCCGTAAGATCCGGCAGGTCTTTCCATTTGGGATTAAGCGGGCCGAGGAAAACTTTCTGGATCATTATTAAAAAGTAGGCCGCAGTAATAACCAGCCCGGCCACGGAAAGACCGGTGAAGATTTTAAAGACCACGGGATTTACCTGCGAGCTGAAAGCGCCGGCAAAACACATAAATTCAGAAACGAAACCTGCCAGGCCGGGAAGGCCGAGAGAACCGAGACAGGTCAAGATCATGATACCCGCATAAACTGGCATTTTTGTCATAAGACCGCCGAACGCTTCAATATCACGCGTGTGGGCCCGGTCATAAATAACACCGACCAAAAAGAAGAGCGCCCCGGTAATAATTCCGTGCGTCACCATCTGCAAAATTGCGCCATTCAAACCCACCGTGGACATGGCCGCCAGACCCAGCAGGCAGTAACCCATGTGATTAACGGAGGAGTAAGCAATCATCTTTTTCAGATCCTTCTGCGCCATCGCAACAAAAGCGCCGTAAACAATATTTATGAAGGCGAGCACCAGGAGCGGTATTGCAAAATATTTAGCCGCCTCCGGTAAAATAGTATAGCTGATGCGAAGCAGACCGTAAGTTCCCATCTTAAGGAGCACGCCGGCCAGAATAACGGAAACTGCGGTAGGCGCTTCCACATGCGCATCCGGCAGCCAGGTATGAAACGGAAAGATCGGCACTTTAATGGCAAAACCGAGGAACAGCGCTCCGTAAACCATATACTGCTGGAACCCCGGGGTAAGCCCGTGGCTTTTTGAAAGTTGAATAATATCAAAAGTACGTTCCGGGCTGGTCAGGTAAAGCGCCAGGATACCAAGGAGCATTACTACGGAACCGAATAAAGTATAAAGGAAGAATTTAATAGCGGCGTATTCTTTTCTCGGCCCGCCCCAGATGCCGATAAGGAAATACATCGGAACCAGGGTAATTTCCCAGAATATATAGAACAGGAAAAAGTCCAGCGCTACGAAAACGCCTATCATACCGGTTTCCAGGAGCAGGAAGAAAAAGAAATATTCCTTCACCCTCTCCTTAATATTGAAGGAGTAAATAGCGGCAAGAAAAGAAAGGAACGGTGTGAGTACAAGCATCGCCATGGAAAGACCGTCCAGACCCATAAAATAGGAGATGCCAAAAGAGGGTATCCAGGCAGCTTTTTCAACGAACTGCAGATCCGCCGTACCCCGGTTGAAAGTAAAAAAAACATAGAACCCGAGGAGCATGGTCACAAAGGTCGCAACTGCGGAGATCCACCGGACCAAATTATCCTTCCCCTTGGGCGTAAACAAAAGCAAGAGCGCGCCCAGGAGCGGCAAGAATGTAATTAATGTCAAAATCGGCATACTTTAATACCTCCAAATATTTTTAAACTATTTAAGTATTACTTTAATAACTATTATCAGGAAAAGTCCGCTAATCGCAATGAGAATATAATTTTGTATAAGACCCGTCTGTAATTGCTTGAGTATCTCGCCGCCTTTATTTGCGACCCAGCCCGCCCCGTTCACCGCGCCGTCCACAACAACTTTATCAAAAAGATTTTGCAGTTTGCTCATAAGCACCGTCATAAAACCGGAGCCGTTTACCGCGCCGTCCACAACTTTCTGATCCACCTTAAAGAGGAAACTTGCCAATTTTTTGGTCGGTTTAATGAACGCCATTTCGTAGAACTCATCTATATAATATTTATTTAGGAGCAGTTTATGCAGGCCAGAAAACTTTTTTGCAATAGCTTCCGGAGAAATTTTCTTCAGATAATACATAACGAAGGCCAGAGCAATCCCGAGAACCGCAACCGTCAGGGACATATAGAGAACAAAATGCGAACCAACCGCAACCGCAGCTTCACCCTCCGCCTCCACGCCAAAATGCACCAGCTTTTCAAAGGAGTGCCCGGCAACAAAAAGATAACCGGAGACAATAGAAAGGAGCGCCAGCGTCATTAAAGGAATGGTCATGCTCTTCGGGGACTCATGCGCGTGAATTTCGGTGCGCGGTTTACCCGTGAAAGTCATAAAGAATAATCTGAACATATAAAAGGCCGTAATAAAAGCAGTAATAGTTCCGGTCCAGTAGATAAGCATGTGCCCGCTGTTAAAAGCCGCGGAAAGAACCTCTTCTTTTGAGTAAAAACCCGCAAACGGCGGAATACCTGCAATCGCCAGACAGGCAATTAAGAAAGTAACCATAGTGATCTTCATTTTTTTTCCGAGACCGCCCATCTCCCGGATATCCTGGGTCCCGGAGCCGTGAATTACCGAGCCGGCACCTAGGAATAAAAGCGCTTTAAAAAAAGCATGCGTGGTTAAGTGGAACATACCGGCAGTATAACCGCTGCCGCCGACCCCGAGCGCCATTATCATGTACCCGAGCTGGCTCACGGTGGAGAACGCCAGAACTCTTTTTATATCGTAAGCGACAAGTGCCATTGAAGCGGCAAAGATAGCCGTAAAAGTCCCGGTATAAGCGACCACTTCCATCGCCACGGGCGCATGTGTGTAGATAAAGAAAGTCCGGGCAACCAGATAAACACCGGCCGCTACCATGGTGGCAGCGTGGATCAAAGCAGAAACAGGCGTCGGACCTTCCATCGCATCCGGCAGCCAGACATGTAAAGGGAATTGCGCAGATTTACCGACCGCCCCGCAGAAGATTAAAATGCCTATCCAGTTCAGTGTATTTGTAGAGATAACGCCGGAATTAACCAGTTCTGCAAGTTCTTTAAAATTGAAAGTACCACCCACGGTAAATAAAAGCATAAGACCTGCGAAGAAACCCAGGTCGCCTATCTTGGTTGTAATGAAAGCTTTCTTACCCGCATCGGCAGCGCTCTTTTTTTCATACCAGAAACCAATCAGTAAATAGGAAAACAGACCCACAAGTTCCCAGCTGATAAAGAGGAGTAAAAAGTTATCCGCCAGCACCAGTCCGAGCATCGCCACCGTAAACATAGAAAGGTAAGCGTAAAACCTTGAGTACCTCGGGTCCCCGTGCATATAGCCGATAGAATAAAGTTTAACCAGCAGACTGACCGTGGTCACCACCACGAGCATTACAGAAGTCAAACCATCAAGCATGAGTCCGAGCTGGAGGCCAAAGTTGCCGAAATTCAACCAGTTGAATTTAAACTCCACACTCTGTTCTCCGCCTAAAATCATACCGAAGAATATATAGAGAGAGATCAGGAAAGAAACTGAGATGGCTGCGAGAGAAATATAAGCGGCCTTGGTCCCGACTTTTTTACCGAAGAAAATATTAATTATAAAAGCCAGCAGCGGCAGGGTCGGAATAAGGATGAGTAAAGGAAGCGTCAGATTTTCTACCATTTCATAAGGTCCATTTTTTCGACATAAACCGACTTAAGCTTTCTGTACACGGAAAGAATAAGGGCCAGGCCGACCGCGGTCTCTGCTGCGGCAAGCGTAATTATAAAGATAGGGAAAATTATCCCTATGGAAGCTTCAAGGTTAAGGAATTTATTAAAAGCCACGAGATTGATATTTGCCGAATTGAACATGATCTCAATGGACATCAGAATACCTATAGCGTTTCTCCGGGTAAGCACCCCGTAGATGCCGATAAGGAAAAGTATCAGGCTGACCAATAAGATGGTGTAGAAATAAAGATTATTCATCTTTTTTACCTACAATCGCCATGACCCCTATCAAGGCGGCAAGAAGCACTATGGAAGCTATTTCGAAAGGAAGAACATAAACCGTCAGCAAAAGCCGGCCCACATCCGCGGTAATCCCGTTCTGCACGAGCGGTTTTTCAAAACCCTGCAGGCCGGAAGTTAAAAGCGCATAGGCAAGTATTATAAAAAGCAGGCCGCAAACAATAATAGCGGTAAATTTTTGCTCATTCGTCTGCTGTATAAGATGGCTCTGGACCCGGGCGGTAAGCATTACCGCAAAAAGTATAAGTACAATAACACCGCCGACATAAAGCAGTATTTGGACTATCCCGAGGAAATCCGCATCAAAGATAAAGAACATAGCTGCGACAGAAAGCAGAAATACGGCCAAAAACAGGGCAGAATGCATTACGCTTCTTACGGAAACCACCAGAAAGGCGGATGCAATGGCAATTACAGAAAATAAAAGAAAAATCCCGTACGTAACAGGAATTACACCCAGAAAAGACAAATTCATGCTTTCTCCTTAAAAAAACAAGTAACGGAGCAGAAAGAAATCACCGTTAATTAAAGAATTATATCATTTTTATCAGTATTTTTTCAAGGAGAAATGAAGACAAATACCCCCAATAAGCATGGTTTTATTTGTGTTTTGAGTTATTCAAGCGGAAAAAACCGGCAAAGGAGGCCGCTATTTCGGATTCCTCAATTTACCAAAGCCGCTAAAAGCTTCAAACCGGGCAAGCCGCGCCATTAATTCCTTGGCCTGCTTATGCCAGCCCCTTTTCTTCAATCTTTTAACCATAGCTTCGGGTTTGTAATAATAGAAGGCGCCATAACCCGCCATTACCTCGAGAGGATCCGGATCGGGACTGTGCTTGGGCAGCTGTTCGTGCCACCACTCGGAAAGTTTTTGTTCAAGCCGCATTACCACGGACGGATATTTTTTTGCGACGCTTTTGGTCTGGTGCGGGTCTTTCTTCATATCAAATAACTGAAGAGGTTCGTCTATCGGATACAGCCCGGGATGATACGTCCGGGTGAGCATATGCCCTTTTGTTCTTACGGAACGCTGGAGGGAATAAATCCCGTGGTCAAAAACCAGGTACTCACGGCCTTTAAATTTTTCTCCCGTAAGTCCGGCTTTAAAGGAGAGCCCGTCCCATTTAGGCGGCACGGGAATATTCAACATTTCGCAAACTGTCGGACAGAGATCCAGCTGGTAGACCAGCCCGCCGACTTTCTTGTTTTCCTTGGTTCCGGGCCATTTTATTATCAGCGGAATGTGGTGGACGGCTTCATTTGCCAGCGAGTGTTCCATATAATGCCCACCGTTCTCGCCAAAACTGTCCCCATGGTCACAGCTGATTATTATCGCCGTGTTCTCATAAATACCTTTTTGCTTTAGAATCTCAATTATTCTGCCGAGATAATAATCTGCAGTTTTTATAGAGGCATCGTAGCCGTCTACTAAGAGTTTAAAATCTTTTCTGTTAGCTATTTGATCCGGCATCCAGGAACGCGGGTTTTTATCACCCGGATAGCCGGTATAGAGGTCCCGGGGCGTGCGCGGTCCGTACATTTCGGCGTATTGCTTTTTAATGGTCTTTTCATCGGGGAAGGCCGGAGCCGGAGAATTCTCGAACTCTTTCATCTTCTCCTTCATATCCGCCTGTCTGTAGGGGGCATGAATATCCCAGTAATGGATATGCAGAAAATAATTTTCCTCCGCCGCGTGCTCTTGCAGCCAGGGTTCCACCACCGTGTTCACCTCATCGGCCGTCTCCTGCCCCTGTTTAAGCGATATAGTGTGGAACTCTTCAAAACCGGCATGGAACCACCAGGCGGTATGCCGGTCGGCAAAATTAGAAAAGCTGACGGTCTTTATTTTATTCTGCCGCAGATGCCGCATGAACATCGGCATTTCGTCATTATGGTCATGACTATAGCCCGGATACCGGAATTGATCTCCCGGCGACTGGTGTCCGACGATGCCGTTATTGATTCCGAATCTGCCTGAGAAAAGTGCGGCCCGGGAAGGCAGGCAGGGCGAGTTGCTGGTGTAACAGTCCGTAAAAATTACCCCGTCTTGAGCCACACTGTCAACATTGGGAGTGGTGTTCCGGTGGTAGCCGTAAGCTCCGACATGGTCGGCTCTTAAACAGTCAAGATCAAAATAGATTACGCGCATTAATCCTCCCCGCCAGTTTTTTTAACCTTGCAAAAGAATATTCGTAAAACATTTGATAAGCTTCACAGAAATAATCCGGCGAAGCAAAAGCCGCCAGGTCATTTTCTTCCGTAACAGCGGCCCGCCGTATTTCGCGGTATTTCAAACAGCCGCCTTTACAGATAAAAGCCCATTTGCAACTCCTGCATTTTTCTGTAGAGGCGCTTTTTAACGGAGCAAACTCCTTCTTAGCTTTGCCCAGGAGCTCCTCGAAACCGGTCTCATTTATATTACCAAGAAGCCATTTGTTTTGCACGAAAAAATCACACGGGTAAACATCCCCGTTTGCTTCCACCACAAGATAAGCCCCGCAGTTATCTTTAAAGCCACAATAACCGGGTTCCAGACCTGCTGCCAGCTCCACAAGATTATCAAAATATCTGACGGACAGCTCCGGTTCCCCGTCATTATACCAGAGGTCAAAGAAAGCGCAAAGGAACTTCCCGTACTCTTTTGCCCCGACCGAGAAAGCGCTGAGTTTTCCCCCGCCGTCCACCTCCGCACAGGGAATCAACTGTACATAGCGGAGCCCGTTTTCCTTATAAAACGCAAATAATTTCTCCGGGGCTTTGACATTTTGAGAATTAACCACCGTCAGAACATTAAATTCGGTTCCGGTCTTCTGCAGAAGCTTTACGGCTTTCATAACGGCTTCAAAACTTCCTTTTCTAAAATATTCGTGTGTTTCCCTGTCGCCGTCCAGGCTTATCCCTAAAAAAGTTTTGTAGCGGGCAAAAAGTTCCAGCCATGGCCCATCCAGTAAAAGCCCGTTTGTCTGGACGCTGTTTCCTACCCGCTGTCCCGCTGAACCGTACTTTTTCTGCAGTTCAAATATTTTTTCAAAATATTCCCGGCCCGCAAGCAGCGGCTCTCCGCCCTGCCAGGAAAAAGCGGCTGTACCGCCGGCAGAATATGCCAGCGCCTTTTTTATAAGTGTTTCCAGCACGGCAGGTTCCATTTTGGGAGTGATTCCGGGATAAAGCTCTTTGACAGGTTTATAAAAGCAGTAACTGCAGTCCAAATTGCAGGCATAAGAAACGGGTTTAACAAGAAGTTCAATATTTTTCACGCCAAATTTCCTTTAACTAATTTCAGCGGAGTTTTTCCGGCCGTTCCGAAGCCACTACCAGGTCATCCAGCCAGAAAGTCTGTTCCACGGGAGAACCCGGCCCGATGTAAGGCGCCATAAGAAACTGATTAAATTTCATCCCCGGAAATTGCGCCGTCCGTAGCATAACCTTATTGTTTTCTATCAACACTTTTCCGTCATACCAGTATTTTACTTCCCCGTCCGCCACGCTCTTCCCGTCCACGATACTGTTCAGTTTAAAATAGGCCTCGACATGATGCCAGTCCCCTTTGTAATAAGCCCCGGGCGTATCCGAAAAATATATTTTATCCGCAGCCCATCTTTTGCCGTTGAAATATTTATCGCCATTTTTGTAACAGTCCAATTTTCCCGTCCCGTCACAATCCCCGTTACAACCGGCTACGGCCCTGTTTTCAGTTATTTTCGTCAGATCTTTTTTAAAGTTTTTCGGGTCAATATTCTGCCCATCCTGGATTGCCAGCGCAGGAACGCCTTCGTTTTCTTCTATATAAGTGGTCAGATGCGTCCAGGAAGGACCGCAGTACTTATCATTCTGATTAGTAACAAAATGGAACATATGCGGATGGTACGGTTTGTTGGAACCCGTCCAGTTTTCGCTGTATTTTATCCAAAAACTAAGATACACCGAGTCCGACCCTTTAAATAAATGCCGGGCAGGAAAACCCCCGGCCGGCGATCTGGCGCCTTGAAGAAACTTCCCCTCCATCGCTCCCGCACTTCCGGGAATATGTTCTGTTTTAGAAATCTCCGGAGTTTTCAGGTCATACCAGCCCCGGGAAGCAAGGTCAGCGTCGTCGAATTTTTCCTCGAAAAATATCTCAGAGAAAGCAAAGGAGGAAAAAAGGTAAAAGCAGAGAAGGAAAAATACAGGGGCTTTGGAGAATTGAAGTTTTGGCATGGGTCTCCTTTTGGTACTTGAGGGTGGTGTGGGAATATTTCAACTATTTCGACTGTCTATTGCTCTGCTGAAAACCTTTCAGCGTTTATAAATATCCTTAAAAGAACTCATTTGAAAATAGAAAATCGAAAATAGAACGCAAAGGAATAGCTCTCATCCATTTTCTACTATCTATTGTCTATTGTTCTGCTGAATACCTTTTGTGATTCTGAATAAATATTTTTAAAGAGCTCATTTGAAAATAGAACAATAGAGAATAGAACGCAAAGGAATAGCTCTCATCCATTTTCTACTATCTATTGTCTATTGCTCTGCTGAATACCTTTTGTGATTCTGAATAAATATTTTTAAAGAG
>Ga0265593_1001116_pt1 | contig 12902 bp, 9 predicted proteins | sample saktaG_8_FD_190136 | JGI IMG/M metagenome (GOLD analysis project Ga0265593, IMG submission 190136) | Saline water microbial communities from Sakinaw Lake, British Columbia, Canada - sak_2011_5_24_36m | ecosystem: Environmental > Aquatic > Non-marine Saline and Alkaline > Saline ...
GTTGTTATAATTCCTCTGATTCTTCCATCAATATCACGAAAATATTCGTCAGACGTTTTGTCGTCATTGCTGCTTAAAATAGAGCTTGTAAAAGCACCGTCTATGGCGCTCAATTTTCTTATTTGATTTTTCCTATCAAATATATTTAGATTACTTCGTCCGCCAACAGCTATTGGAATGTTGTAAAGTTGTGGATTTTGAATCCGATAAAATCAAAGACACATCTAAATACAAATAGCATATTTAGTCCCTTAATAAAGGGCTTTTAAAATTCTTTTAAACTACAACTAAATATAATTAAATCCAAAGGTACATAGTAGTTTATGTACCTTTTTTGTCCCGTCAAGGTACACATAAAAGGACTCAATTATGAATCAAGAATTAAAAAGATCGCTGTGGGAAGCTCATGATGGTTTGTGTTTTTACACAGGAATACCAATCACTATGTTTGACATGCATATAGACCATATTCAACCACTTTCAAAAGATGGAAGTGATGAGCTTAATAATTTAGTTCCTTGTAGCACTAGAGCTAAAAGACAAAAAGCAAATATGTTTAACGAAAACATCACTAACCAAATGATTATGTTTAATTCTTTAGTTTACACACCAAAAGTAGAAAAATTACTAAACAAGTATAAATCAGCAAAAAAAGTTCATATGCAAAAGTTGCCTGATCAATATTTGATTGAAGGTTATAAGAATATTTCCGTAACGACTCCTGTAATTATTGATGATGAATTTTTAAATTTTGATGGAAAAATTTGTAAATTCGATGGATTAAAATTACCAGATGAAGCAAGAATAAAAGTAAGGAAATCAATCACTATCGAAAATGGCAAAAGAAAAACTTTTAAAAAAACATTTACCATCAACACACTTGAAGAGACAATTAAAAAAGCAGTTAATTTTATAAAGGAACAAAAAAATGCTACTAACATTTGATATCAAGAAAGTTAATGCTAGCGGTTTGAGTTATAAAGATGATGGGCAAATTCCATCTAGCAAAATCAAAGATAAAAAAATAATAAACTCAAACATAACATTTACAAAGCCTTATAAATTGCTTATAAGAGCTTCAAAAATGATACAAGGTAAAATAAATCAAAAGAAAAAGACTATGGTATTTGATCCGAATACTACATTACTTGATGCCATTAAAAAAGCTTCAAAAGTTTATGAAAAGCTTATGGATGAGTTAAGTGTTGAGACATACACAAAACAAGAATTTACAGCAGAAATGCCTTACAGCAAAGTTTATCAGCTATATTTGGAGTATAAAGTTGCTCAATATGAAGCAAGAGATGATAAAAATAAGTTTGATAAAGCTGGAATCGAACTTTTTAATAACAAATGGCTAAAGCCATTACAAAATAAGCCTATCGGAATGATTGATGAAGAAGATATTCAAAAGATAGTCAATAGCATTAAAAGAGCAGGACTTTCAGAACGAACATCACGAAGAGTATATCAGGTTGTAAATCCTGTGTTCAAATATTTTAATATGAAAGCAGCAAAATTTGGTGTTAATATCCCCTCACCTGCACTTCAAAGGGATTTACCACCGCTAAATAATGAAAGAGGTTTGGAGCTAACTTTAGAGGAGATAAAAGAGCTTTTTAATGAGCTGAAAAATTATCCAATAACTCCAGCTAGAGAGATTTATATGTTTTTGATGCATGGAAGAAGGTTTGGAGAAGTGGTGACTTTAGAGTGGAGCGATATAAATTTTGAAGATAATACCTATACTATTAGAGCTTTAAACAATAAAGCAAGGGTAGATATGACTTATCATCTATCACTCAGACTAAAAGAAGCTTTGGAGGCTATAGGCATCAAAGAAAGTGGATATGTTTTTAGCAAAATAAACAATAAAAATGAACCTTACAGTGGCGGAAGCATCAGAAATCATTGGAGAAATAAACCTCAAGACCCTTCAAAAGTAGATGAAAACGTAAATTACAAACCAATAGTAATCCACCAAATAAGAAATTGTATCGCTACATATTTGAAAAATGGAATGGGCATTGGAGATGATGTTGCAGGTGCAATTTTAGGACATAAGCAAAATAAAACCATCACTAGCAGATATGGGAAAATCAATTACTACTCATTTGGTAAAGTAATTGATGATATGTTGGATGAAATTTTTTGGGAAAAAACAGTAGCTCCTGTAGATAGTAAAAAATTAAATCAATTGAAACTTCTATTTCCTGATAAAACAGAAAAGCAACTTATTGAAGTTTTGAATATTTTAGAATAACACTCAGGAGGAATGACTATGTATGATTTTAACCCAACTACAGGCTTACCGATGTCAGGTGGAGGGATTGATGCAGGTGGAACACCATATGGAAGTAGTTCAAACAGTTTTGATGATGAAACGACTGAATCAGGATATGATGGCTTCAATAATATTGCTAACTACTGGAGCTGGAAAGTTGATGTTGTAATTATGCTGATTGTAATTGGGGTAAATGTTTATTTTTGGAGTTAAAGAAGTTGAATAACAAGCCCTAAGATGGGAGTGGCTTTACTTATTCTTGCGAGCTTAAAACTTTTATTTTTGCAAAAATGTTTAGAATTCTGTTTTAATACAACTTATACTTAGTCTATTTTCAGTAAAATAGATTAATTTTTTAACATAACAATATCATCTTTCAAATGAAATTTTTAAAGGTATAAATTGCAAACTATTTTAGCTTTGTAATGTAAGTCACTAAACTATGTGATTTACTTATTGTAGAATTAGTGATGTAAATAATCACACATTTAATAAAAAGTAGGCATAGTTTAATGAGAATAGTACACTTTAGTGATACCCATTTAGGGTCTAATGATTTAGATGTCATCAACGAAGAAAATATAAACCAAAGAGAAGCTGATTTTTATGATGCTTTTTCTCAAGTTGTAGAGCAAATAAAAGAGATAAAACCTGATTATATTATCCATACAGGGGATTTGTTTCATAGAACAAGTCCAAGCAATCGTGCGATTACTTTTGCTCTGGAGCAATTTAAAATAATCAACTCTCTAAATATTCCATTTATCTTAATCGCAGGTAATCACTCAACTCCACGAACTAATCTTAGTAGCCCGATTTTAAAAATATTTGAAAATTTTGAAAATATATATGTCTCTTATAATCAAGAGTATAAAAAAGTAGAGCTTGAAGATATCGTCTTTCATTGTCTTCCGCATATGAACGATGACACAAAAGCTCTCTCTCAAATAGAGCTTTGCGAAGAGTCAATTGATGCAAGTAAGAAAAACATCATGATGATGCACTGTAGCGTTGGTGCATGGTATCTCATGCAAGAGTTTGGAGAGTGGGTTTATCCAACAGATAAAGAGTATATTTTTGAAAAGATGGATTATGTAGCTCTTGGACATTGGCATGGTTTTGGAAAAGTTGGTAAGCATGAAAATGTTTACTACAGTGGAAGTACAGAGCGAACTAGTCTTAATGACAAACGAAATTCAAAAGGGTTTGCACTTATTAGCCTTGAAGATACATTAACTATTCAATACAAAGAGATTAAAATCAGACCAATTTTAGAGTTTCAAATTGATTGTGAGAACTTAGAAGCATCTATTGAAGCACTAGATTTATCAAATATCAAAGATACTATCTGTGAAGTAAAACTTACAAATTTAACTACTATGCAATCAATAGATATAAACACCGCTGATATCAAAAAAGTTTTTGAACTTGCAATGTATGCAAATGTCAAAAGAGAGTTTAAAACATCTAGTGATGCTAAAACAATCGATGATATAGAATCACTTTCACTTGAAGATTACTTTATAGAACATATTAAAGAAGATAGCAAATCTGAAGAATTTGATAGATTAAAAATAAAGGTGCAAGAGTTATTTAGTACTTACGAAGAGGTGTATAGTGATACTGAATAGTCTTGATTTATTAAATTTCAAAAAATATACTGAAAAGAGTTTCAAATTTGATGAAGGCTTAGTTGGAATCATAGGTAAAAATGGAATTGGAAAATCCACAATTTTTGAAGCTATTTTATTTGCACTGTATGGGGAACTAAAAACTAAAGGTTCAAAGGATCTTATACGAAATTCAAGTGTGAGTGAAAAAGAGCCTGTAAGTGTCTCTTTAGAATTTGAATTTGATGGATTCAACTACAAAGTTGTGAGAGAATTTAGAGGTAAGGCACTATCAGCTAATGCAAAATTCTATAAAAACGAAGAGCTAATAACAACAGGTGCAAAAGAGGTTACAAACTCTATAGTAAAACTTGTAAAGATGAGTAAAGATGCTTTTATGCACACCCTTTTTGCATCTCAAAAAGAACTTACAAGCCTTAGCAACCTAAAGCCTGAAGATAGAAAGAAGATGATACGAAAGCTTTTAGGATTAGAAAAAATTGATGCTATTGAATCAATGCTAATTGAAAAAAGCAGAAGCCTTAAAAGGGAGATAGATGCTTTTAGAGAGGTATTATTAAGTAGTGATGAGATTATTGCTAAAGAGAGTGCAATAAAAGCTCATAATGAGAATAAGACACAAATAAATGCAACCTTAACTACAAAATCAAAAGAGTTGGAAACTCAAAAACTAAAAGAGATTGAGGCTAAAAAAGAGTTAGATCTTTTGCAAAAGACAAAAGAGCAAAAAACAAAGTTGCTAAGTGAACTAGAACTTATTAAAAACACTTTAGAATCTAATAAACAGCACCAAACAAAACTTACAAATGAATTAGTAGAATTACAGCAAAAACAAAAAGAGCTAGTTGCATTAGAGCCTGTAAAAATTGAGTTTGAACAGTTGCAATTAAAATTAAAAGAGCAACAGCAACTTAAAGAGATACAGCTTAAAAAAGATGGGTTAAACAAAGAGCAGATACTACTTAGAGAACAATATACAAAAGCTAAAAATGATATCGCAACACTAGAGCTTGAAGTAAAAGATTATGCAAATCTGCAATTAAAACAACAGCAAATTAAAAGTGAAGTAGATAAACTTCAAATAAGTATTAAAGAGATAGAAAATCAGATAAAAATTATCAGTTCATCAATATCTGGTGAGCAAAAATTTATCGACATCACAAAAGCTCAAATTACTCAAATTCAAGATATTGGAAAAGGTTCAAATTGTCCAACTTGTACACGACCACTCCTTGAAGAGTATGATAAAGTAATAGCAAATTTATCAAATACAATAGAGACTTTACAAAAAGAGAAAATAGATAAACAAACTCTTGAATTATCAAAACTAGAAAGCTCAAAAGCAACACTTGATAAACAAAAAGAAGAACTACTAAATCAAGTTCAAGAGTTAAATAAACAAATCACAATCATTGAAACAAAACAAAAAGACCTTCTCAAAGCAAATAAATATTTTAAAGAGGTAGAAACAAAAGGTATCCAAAACAAAAAAGAGCTTGAAGAGCTTTCAAAATACTCTTATGATGAAAAAATACATCAAGACTTGATTATAAAAGAGCAAACTCTAAAACCAAAATATGATGAGTATAAAAAACTACAAACTCTTATCCAAAGAGTTCCCGTAGTTCAAAAAGAGTTAGATGAGATTAAAAAAGCTATCGATGAGAAAACACTAGCTTTTGCAAATAAAGAGATAGAAATCAAAGCAGTTGTGTATGATGAAACAAATCATAAAACAAAACTAGATGAATTTACACTTCTTCAAAAACAAAAAGATGAGTTAGCAACTATTATCAATGACTTTAAAGTACAAATTGCTTCAATCGATGGAGAGATAAAAACACTTCAAGCTGCACTTGATACAAACAAGACTCATCAAGCAAAACTAGTTACTAAACAACAAGATTTAAGTGATTATGAAAAGATAAAAATATCACTTAGTGAGTTTAAAACAAAGCTCAATTCAAAAGTAGCTCCTAGAATATCTCAAATAGCATCAACAATGTACTCTCAAATCACAAAAGGAAAATATCAACACATAGAAGTAGATAATGACTTTGACTTTTATATCTATGATGAAGGGCAAAAGTTTCCAATAGATAGATTTTCAGGTGGTGAAGTTGACTTAGCCAATTTAGTTCTTAGAATTGCAATTTCAAAAACGTTAGGGGAACTAAGTGGTGCTGGAAATATAGGATTTTTGGCATTTGATGAAGTGTTTGGTAGTCAAGATGAAAGTAGAAGGATGGAAATCTTAGAAGCATTTCATACTATCAAAGAGCAATACAGACAGATATTTTTGATATCTCATGAGATGGAGATAAAAGAGATGTTTGAAAGAGTTCTAGAGTTGTAGATAATTTCTAATGTGAAAAGGGCTAAAAGAAAGCCTTCAATTTGAAATAAAATGTTCAAAATTAGATTAAGAAAGGTAACCTATGGATGTTAAATTTGGTTTAAAATGGTATAAGTGTGATTTTCATCTTCATACAGTAGGAAGTGAGTGCTTCGAAGATAAAACTATAACAGCAAAACAATGGGTTGAAGAAGCCATTAAAAAAAATTTAGATTGTATAGCTATTACGGATCATAATACTGGTGTATCAATTGATGAAATAAAAAAAGAAGCTGAAAATAAATCACTTATAATTTTTCCTGCTGTTGAAATTACTTGTGATACATCAAAAATTCATTTATTGATATTATTTGATGTTGATAAGTCATCTGAAGATGTAAATGATTTTCTTATTAAGTGTGATATTGATAGGAGTAAATTTGGTAAACAAGATGCATATACTTCAAAAAGTGTTTTAGAAGTTGCAAAAATTGCTAATGCAAATGGTTGCTTGATAATTCCAGCTCATATTGATGAGTTTAATGGATTAGGTAGTCTTAGTCATGATATATTAAATGAATTTTTAAATTTACCATATATTAATGCAGTACAATTTGTACATGAAAAGTTTTTAGAATCAAGTCTAGTGATTAATGGAAATGAAGAATTAAAGAACTACATTGATTTATACTATGATTCAAATATTGATTACACAATAATAAAAGATTGGTATAACCCTATAAATAAAGCGAAAGAATTAAAAAAAGCATTATTAACTTTTTCTGATAATCCACATTCAGAAAAAAGCTCTCATCACGGTTTATGGGGTATTGGAAATAAGTATTCATGGATAAAGATGGAACAAAAGCCATCTTTAGAAAGTTTACGACAATCTTTTTTATTACCTGAATTAAGAGTTAGACATTGTTATGAAAATGAAAAAATACCTTACAACTTGCCTAATTTATGGATTAAGTCTATTATCATAAACGATACTGAGATAACACAAAAAGGAACTTCTCTTGAACTTAGTTTTAGTCCTCAGTTAACTACAATTATAGGTGGAAGAGGTAGTGGAAAATCGAGTATTCTTAGATTTTTAAGAGGTGCATTATTAAAATCAATAGATAGTACTCTGGATTCAATAAAAGAAGATCAAGATAACTTTTATAAAAAGAAAGATAGAAATGGAAAAGGTGTTCTAACCTCTGATAGTATTTTGGAAATACATTTTATGAGAAATGGAATTGAGTATAAAATTAGAGCATCGAATTTAATAGCGAATCAAGAAGTGGAAATATCTAAATTAAATGGCGATAATTGGGAGATAGTTTCAGATGATGGATTTATTGAATTTTTTGAGTTTGAACATTATTCACAAAAACAAATTTATGAAATTGCAAAAAAACCTAATTCATTAAGAGAAAGAATTGATAATGCTATAGATGAAATTTATTCTTTAAAGAAAGAACGTGATACATTGAAAAATGAATATAAAACTCAAGCAGCTTCTATTAGAACAATTCAAGGGGAAATTTCAGGGAAAGGAAAACTTGAAACTGAAGTAAAAGATATTTTAGCCCAAATTGAACTTTACAATAAAAGCAATATATCAGATTTAATTAAAAAAAGAAGTAAATTTATAGAAAATAAAAAATCAATCATTGAGTTTGAAAAAGATTTGGAAACAAGGGAAAATTCTATAAAAGAATTTATAGACAGTCTAAATATTCCAGCTTTAGATATTGAAAGTTTTGAAGAAAACTATCGTTCTTCTTTTTCAGAATATTACAGTTCTATCTCTAATAAGTATGATGATGTAAAAATTAAATATTTAGAGATGCTAGATGATTTAAAAAATGAAAAAACAGAATTTATGCAAAAAGTTAAAGATTCTAAATGGAATAATGATTTTACAATTAATAATAAAGAGTTCGAAGAAGAAAAATTAAAATTAAAAGAATTGGGTTTATCAGATTTAGATAATTTTGAAAGACTTATGGAAACTAAAGAAGAAAAAGAAAATGAATTAGCTGTGATGATAAAAAAAGAAGAGTCTTTATTATCTGAAATATCAAAAAAAGAAGAAATACATAGTAGATATATTGCTAAACTTGAACAAATAACTGAATTAAGAAAGAATTTCGTTTCTACAATTTTAAAAGACGAAAAAGTAAAAATAAAAATTAATTCTTTTAGAAATAAAGAAGATTTTGAAAATACTTTAAGAAAAATTATTGATAGAAACACTGGGTTTTATGAAGACATTGATAGTTTAAAAGAATTATGCTTTAACGGGCAAGTGAAAACTAAAATGATAGATTTTAGGAATCTAATTTTAAGGGTTAGAGAAAAAGAAGAAGTTTCAAATATATCAGGGCATTTTAAAAACCTTATAAATGGACTTACTGATGCAGATATAGATGAACTTATGTTATTCATGCCTGAAGATGAAATTGGAGTTCAATATAAACCTAATCCAACTGGTGGATTTAAATCTCTGTCTACTGCTTCAGCAGGACAAAAAACAACAGCAATTCTAACTTTTATTTTATCTTATGGAAATACACCAATTATTTTAGATCAACCAGAAGACGATTTAGATAATCGTTTAGTTTATGATCTAATAGTACATAAATTAAAACAAGCTAAAGATAATAGGCAGATTATTATTGTTACTCATAATGCAAATATACCAGTTAATGGTGATTCAGAATATATAATTTCAATGGATTCTGAAAGTAGATTTTTAAAAGTCTTTTCTGAAGGAAGTGTTGATAAAAAAGAAATTAAAAAAGAGATTTGTGATGTTATGGAAGGAAGTGAAAAAGCTTTTGAAATGAGATCAAACAGATACAAAGAATTGAAAAGATAAGAAAGAAAAATGAATATAAAAAGAGATAAAGCGTATCCAAAATCGGTATTTAAATATTGTAATTTAAATAGTAATAATCACACAGATAATTTTTTAAAAAATCAAATATGGTTGTCAAACCCGCTTGGTTTTAATGACCCTTATGATTGTTCAATTACATATGATTCTGAAAAAATATTAAATATAATTGGCTTGAATATGATTAAAAAATTTCTAGAAGATATTGCTGAAGAAGAAATGTCAACTAGTACTAAAAAAGATATATTGTTAAGTCAAAATCCAATTCAAAATTTTTTGAGTTGGGTAGAAGAATTTTGTAAAAGTCCAGAAGCTAAAGAAGTTCAAATAGAGCTAATTAAAGATATTCAAAATATGAAAGATTTTATTTTAAAAGATTTTAATGAAAAATATAGGAATAAATTAAAAGTTAGTTCATTTTCTGAGGATAATAAATCATTATTAATGTGGGGACATTATGCTAATAATCATCAAGGTTTTTGTATTGAATATGATTTAAGTTCTATGGATGATAATGAAAATTTAAAAAAATATTTGTTTCCAGTGAAATATAGTAATGAACGATTTGATATTACAGATTTTTATATAGATAATGTAATTAATAAAGAAGCAAAGGATACAAATAGATTAATAAATTCAGTTTTATACAAATCTGAAGATTGGGAATATGAAAAAGAATGGCGATTTATTATTACTAAATCGGAATATGATGGTAAAACTGTATCAACGCCTAAACCAAAATCAATTTATTTAGGTAGTCAAATAAAAGAATCTCATAAAGAACAGTTTATAAAAGTATGTAAGGAAAATGATATAGATATTTATCAAATGAAACTAGATGGTAAAATGTATAAATTAAATGTGGAAAAATTATAAAGAAATATGTACTAATATGACCCTATCCAAATCCCTCTACACAACCGGCATCCAATGTTCAAAAGCCCTATGGCTTAAAAAATATAAATCAGAAGTATTAGCACCTACTGATGAATCAGCAGAGACTAGATTTAAAATAGGTCATACTGTTGGAGAACTTGCTTGTGATTTATTGCCAAATGGAGTAAAAGTAGATTTTAATCCAAATCTTGAGCAGATGGTAAAAGAGACTAAAAAGCTTTTAGATAGTGGTGTAACAGTTATATATGAAGCTGCTTTTAGTTTTGAAAATACTCTTGTTATTGTAGATATTTTTGAAATTGATAGTAATGGTATTTCAATCTATGAAGTTAAAAGTTCCACTTCTTTAAAAGATATTTATCTTCATGATGTATCTATCCAATATTACACTTTACAAAATCTTGGTTACAAAATAAAAAGTGCCAATGTAGTTTATCTTAATAGTAACTATGTAAGAGGTGATGAACTTGATATAAAAGAGCTATTTGTTGTTGAAGATGTAAGCCAAATCATAATATCACTTGAAGAAGCAGTTCCAACAAATCTACAAACATTTCAAGCTTATTTAGCTGATAGAGAAAATGAACCAAACATTGATATTGGAAAACATTGTAAAAATCCTTATGAGTGTTTAGCACTTGATTATTGTTGGAGAGTGCAAAGGAATATACCAGATTATTCAGTTTTTAATATTTTTAATCTTGGAAGTAAAAAACAAATAGAGCTTTATTCTCAAGGTATAGTTGATGTTGATGATATTCCTGATGATTTTGAGATGACAGTTAATCAAAAAGCAGCAGTCGATAACTACAAATCAAAACAAACTTACATAGACAAAACATCAATCAAAGAGTTTCTAAAAAATTTAAGATATCCAATTCATCACTTAGACTTTGAAACATTTCAACAGGCAATTCCTGAGTTTAAAGGCTTATCTCCCTATGAGCAGATTCCTTTTCAGTATTCATTGCATATTGAGTATGAAGATGGAAGATTAGAACATAAAGAGTTTTTAGCTGATGATGGAGTAGATCCACGATATGAACTCTCAAAAAGCTTGGTAGAAAATATACCCTCAAACGCTACCGTTTTGGCATATAACATGAGTTTTGAAAAAGGTGTGATTAGAAAGTTGACTAATCTCTATGGAGAGTTTACCCATGATCTAATGAGCATACATGACAATATGCAAGATCTGATGGTTCCATTTCAAAAGAAGTGGTATGTAACACCTTCAATGCAAGGAAGCTACTCTATCAAGTATGTTTTACCTGCATTGGTGCCTGAAATGGAAAAAGCTTATAAAGATTTGGATTTAATCCACAATGGCGGAGAAGCCATGAATGCCTATGCAAATATGAGTAATCTATCTTGTGAAGAGAAAATAGCTTATAGAAGAGCATTGTTAGAGTATTGTAAACTTGACACTTTGGCGATGGTCAAGATTTTAAAAGTTATAAAAAAACTATAAAATAAATTACCTATCTAAGTAATTCGTTATTTATATTCCACTATACTATTAAAATGAATTTTAATAACAGAATTAACCGATTATCCTCAACTTTAGTACTGTTAAGTAAAGGCTATGATTTATCGACACCAGAGCTTGTAGAAAAATTTGGTGTTACAAAAAAAATCATTCAAACTGATTTCAAAGAGTATCTTTTACCATTATTTAGTGATGGTAAAATATTTTATGATTACTCTTCAAAAACTTACAAAGCCAAAAACAACTTTCTTACAAAAACACTTTTTAGTGCAGATGAATTAGCTGTTATTGCAATACTCAAAAACAAATCAAAAGACAAATACAGTGATGAAGATTTATCTATCAAAGTTGATGTTTTATTTGAGAAGTTTGAAGATGAGCTATCAAATAGACTTTATCAAAAATCATCAGTAGAAAAAATCGATAACTTCAAAGATGAAATTATCCAAATTAAAAATGCTATTGAATCAAGAAGCATAATTCAATGTACTTACAACAAAAAAGATAGAGAAGTATATCCTCTTAAAATTTTAAATCTTGAAGGATATTGGTATTTAATAGTTTTTGAACCAAATGATAAAAAGATAAAAACATTTCATCTAAATACAATCAAAAAAATAGAAGTCCTAAATGCAAACTATAAATTTGATAAAGAGATAGTAAAAACTTTCGATAATGCTATTACAGCTTATTATAAACCTGAAAATGAACCAATAACTGTAGAACTATTTATAGATGCAACAGTTTCAAGGTATTTTTCACGAAAACCACTTAATCCTACTCAAAGAGTGATCAAAAAATATGATGATGGCTCACTTGAACTTGAAATCATCATAACAGACTTAATGGAGATAATTCCTACTATACAAAGGTATATCCCACATATTGGAGTAATCACTCCAGATGAGCTAAAAATTGAGGTGAAAAACAACCTTGAGACTTACTTCAAAAGGTTTGAGTTATGAAGTTAGGTAAATTAGAAATGATAAAATTTTATATTAGAAATATACATAAATTGTGATTTTAAAAGGGAACTTATGGCAAAAGTGAAAACAGAAGCAAACAACAAAAGTATCGAAGAGACACTATGGCAAGCGTGTGACAAATTAAGAGGCTCAATCGAGCCATCTGAATATAAGCATGTGGTTTTAGGGCTTATATTTTTAAAGTTTGCGAGTGATAAGTTTGAAGAGAGAAAAAAAGAGCTTATTGATGAAGGACAAGAAAAGTATGTGGAAAATGCAGCTTTTTACAGTATGAAAAATGTTTTTTTCCTTGAAGAAATATCTAGATGGTCGTATATCGCTAAAAATGCAGCTCAAAACGATATCGCTTTAAAAATCGATACGGCACTACACACTATTGAAAAGGAT
>Ga0265593_1001121_pt1 | contig 12865 bp, 12 predicted proteins | sample saktaG_8_FD_190136 | JGI IMG/M metagenome (GOLD analysis project Ga0265593, IMG submission 190136) | Saline water microbial communities from Sakinaw Lake, British Columbia, Canada - sak_2011_5_24_36m | ecosystem: Environmental > Aquatic > Non-marine Saline and Alkaline > Saline ...
GCATGACGAATACGAGTGAAAAACTCTGCATTTTCGCGTTCAAATTTATCGGGAGCACGTGCTGTAGATAGCCTTTTTATACTCACTTCAACGGGCACGTCAAATAAAAGTGTGATATCTGGTTGTAAATCAGCCTGCACCCATTGCTCTAAAAGTTCAATTTTAGAAGCGGATACGCCTTTAGCACCACATTGATAAGCATAGGTGGCGTCGGTAAATCTGTCGGATAGCACATACGCACCTCTTGCAAGTGCAGGCGCAATGACACAGGCAATATGCTCGCGGCGGGCTGCAAACATTAGTAAAGTTTCAGTTTCAGCATGCATTTTTTCATGCAGTATTACTTCGCGCAACTGTTCGCCCAAAGGCGTTCCACCTGGTTCACGTGTTGATATGACCTCGTGGCCACGTGATTCGAGCATCTCTATAATATTACCGATATGTGTGCTTTTACCTGCGCCATCCATACCCTCTAGGGTGATAAACTTTCCTGTCATATCTTATTTCTCATTATTGCTTGTTATTTTTCAACTGATAGCGAACAACAGCAAGATTGTGCTCTACTAAATTGTTAGAAAAAACATGGCTACCATCGCCCTTACCCACAAAATATAGTGCCTTTGTTTTTTCTGGATGTAAAGCTGCATCGATAGCCGCTATGCCTGGCATCGCAATAGGTGTGGGTGGCAAACCATCACGTGTATAGGTGTTATAAGGGGTATCAGCAATCAAGTCTTTTTTACGTATATTGCCGTCGTAACGTGTACCCATGCCATAAATCACGGTAGGATCTGTTTGTAAGCGCATGCCCATACGCAATCTGTTAATAAAAACACCTGCGATCATTGGTCGCTCGCTAGCTTTACCTGTTTCTTTTTCGATAATTGAAGCCATAATTAATGCTTGATAACTATTTTTATATGGCAGATTAGTATCTCGCCCTTCCCATGCCTTAGCAAGTTTGCTGCGCATGGCATCATAACTACGTTTCAATATGACAGTGTCGGCAGCATTACGGTCAAAATAGAATGTGTCAGGAAAAAATAGACCTTCTGCAACACTGTAATCCGAACCCATCAATTTCATCATCTCAGATTCAGATAACCCTGTAATCGTCTGTTTTATAGCATCATTTTTTATAATTTTTTCGTGCATTTGTGCAAAAGTTCTACCTTCTATAAAGGTAATGCTGCCCTGCGTTGTTTTACCATGATTAAGAGAAAGCAATAATTGATACGGGGATACGTTTTTATTAAGTGTGTAATTACCAGCTTGCAAATATGATTGTTTGTTCAGTAATTTTGCAATCAAAATAAATCGCCATGGTTCATTGAGTACGCCCTGCTTAACTAATTGGTTAGCGATGCTTCTAAGGCCACTCTTAGGTTGAATGGTAACTTCTTGACTATTAGGCTGAAGTTTTAACGGGGAAATTGCGTAATAGGCAAGCCAAGCAATTAGGCCTATTGCCACCATCATGCTGAATACAATCCAGTTTTTAATACGTCTAATCATAAGAGAGTAAATTTCTGAATGTTTTAGCTAATGCTTGCTGCACCCAAGTCGTGTCGCCAATTTTACTGACTTGAAATGCGCCATATAAACTATTGCAAATAATTAATTCATCAGCTTGCAACATACGACTTAATGATAATGGAGCAACTTCAGCGGTTAAATTTAATGCCGATGACACGTCACAAATGCGCTGTCTTGTAATACCTGCTACCCCACATTCACTTAAGTCTGGCGTCACTAAGACTTTATCAAAACGAGCAAAAATATTACTCATAGTACATTCTATTACGCCACCTTGCTGGTCTAACAATACGCCATCAAATATGTCTTCATCTCGCCACTCCATGCGTGCCAATATATTCTCGAGACGATTCAAATGTTTAACCCCGGCAAGCTTGACCTGGCTTGATAAACGCGTATTACACACATGTAGCTGAACCCCACCGGCATAACTCTCTTTTGCATATTGCGGCATAGCTGATTTAATGATTACACGTGTAGGCGTAGTAACGGCAGGTGGTTTGTAACCACGCTCACCCTCCCCTCGTGTAATCATTATTTTAGCCACTTCCTGCTTTTCACTATCAACATCTTCAATTGAAAATAATTGCAAAAAATCGCTCATAAGCAACTCCGCACTAGGACAAACTATGCCTATAGCAGCGCAATCTGCCACCAGCTTTTGGTAATGCAATGGCCAATTTACGGGCAGACCACTTCGGATTACCATTGTACGGAAAACGCCATCGCCATAGGCGAAGCCACGATCTAGAGGTGAAATAGCCTGATTAAAATCACCGTTAATTAAATAAGTGTGTGTATGTTGCATAAGCCATAATTAAACCATAGCGATTACTAATTCACTATCTATGAATGAGTTAAGTGAATAAAAAAAGCCTGCTAGTATTAAAACTGCAGGCTTGAGCTAAATTGATAACAACTACAATTTATATTTTCTTAAATACAAGACTGCCGTTAGTACCGCCAAAACCAAAATTATTTTTTAATGCATATTCAATTTTTAGATCGCGTGCGGTATTAGCACAGTAATCTAAATCACATTCTGGGTCTTGATTGAATATGTTTATGGTAGGTGGAGACACTTGGTGATAGATAGAAAGTACGGTAAATACTGATTCTAACCCGCCTGCGCCACCAAGCAGATGACCTGTCATTGATTTAGTTGAGTTAACAACCAAGTTGTAGGCATGATCACCAAAAGCAGCTTTAATTGCATTAGTTTCATTAGAGTCTCCTAATGGGGTAGATGTGCCGTGTGCATTAATAAACTGCACTGCAGTTGGGTCAATTCCGGCATTATTCATCGCATTAAGCATAGATCTACGTGGCCCATCCATATTGGGGGCAGTCATATGGTAAGCATCAGCACTCATGCCATAGCCACTTAATTCTGCATATATTTTTGCACCACGTTTTTTTGCATGCTCATACTCTTCAAGCACCATCACACCAGCACCCTCGCCTATGACAAAGCCATCTCGGTCTTTATCCCATGGCCTACTTGCTGTTGCTGGGTCATCATTGCGTGTTGATAACGCCCGTGACGCTGCAAAACCACCTACAGTTAGCTGTGTAATAGCAGATTCTGCACCACCTGCAACCATAACATCAGCATCTCCATATTCGATCATGCGTGACGCATCTCCAATCGAATGTGTGCCAGTAGTACAAGCCGTCACAATAGCGACATTAGGTCCTTTTAAGCCAAAAATAATGCTTAAGTTACCCGAAATCATATTGATGATAGTGCCAGGAATAAAAAAAGGTGATATTTTTCTCGGGCCAGACGCTTGATACAAAATATCAGTATCTTCAATAAGCTGAATGCCCCCTATGCCTGAACCAATAGATACGCCAATACGTTCTGCATTTTGTTCAGTTACCTCAATACCAGAGTCTTTGAAAGCCTCAATCCCAGCTGCTAAGCCATATTGAATGAAGGTATCCATGCGCCTTGCATCTTTTGCTGAGATAAAATCTTCAACATTAAAATCTTTTACTTCGCCCGCTATGGTCGAAGAAAATGCACTCGTATCGAATTTGCTGATTTGAGTGATGCCAGATTTACCAGCCACAATATTAGCCCATGCGTTATTAGCACCAATACCTACTGGTGAAACAACACCGAGACCGGTGACTACGACACGACGTTTACTCATTGGTTTAGACATAAGAAAAGTCTCTTAGAAATGATTAACCCAGAAACCTTTGACAATAAATTGTTAAATGATTTCTGGGTTTTAAAGCAATAGTAAGACTAAAAATCTTGTGAAGAATACAATTTCAACAAGAATTATTGCTTACATACGAATTTATTTGAGGTTAGTATTGATGTAATCAATGGCTAACTGTACCGTCGTAATTTTTTCTGCCTCTTCATCTGGAATTTCGCAGTCAAATTCTTCTTCTAACGCCATTACCAGCTCAACAGTATCAAGCGAATCAGCACCTAAATCATCTACAAATGATGATGAATTTTTAACATCAGCTTCATTTGCACCAAGTTGTTCAGTAACAATTTTTTTAACACGTTGTTCGATGTCAGACATCTAATTACCCCTTATAATAAAAATATAGCTTTCTATATAAAAATAAATCAGCTAAGACGATATTCTACCAAAACTCAGCAAGAATATATAAAAACTTTTACACCATTAACATACCGCCGTTAACATGAATTGTTTCACCTGTAATGTATGCGGCAGAAGGTGACGCTAAAAATGCCACGGTAGCTGCAATTTCCTTAACATTACCTAAACGGCCTGCTGGGATCCGTGCAAGCATTTTATTAGTTATTTCGTCAGACAACTCTGCTGTCATATCCGTATCAATAAAGCCTGGTGCAACACAATTTACAGTAATACCACGACTACCAACTTCAGCAGCCAATGATTTTGTAAAGCCTGTCATGCCCGCTTTAGCGGCTGCATAATTAGTTTGTCCTGCATTGCCCATATGCCCTACCACCGACGAAATGCTAATAATACGACCAGTACGCGCTTTCATCATTGGGCGCAATACAGCCTGACTCATGCGAAACACAGATGTTAAATTCGTGCTGATTACCGCATCCCAATCGTCATCTTTCATACGCATTAACAATGTGTCACGCGTGATGCCTGCGTTATTCACTAGAATGCTGACATCACCATATTTTTCACTGATAGCCTTTAGCGTATTTTCTACCTGCTCAGCATCATTCACATTTAATGCCATGCCCTCACCTTTGATATTAGCTACTGAAAAAGTACTGCTAATCGAACTGGCACCACTCTCTGATGTAGCTGTACCAATCACGATTGCACCTTGCTCACCAAGCGCCTGTGCGATAGCGGCGCCTATGCCACGGCTTGCACCAGTTATTAAAGCAATTTGTCCGGTTAACATAATAAGCCTTTGAATATATTTAATTAATTAAATTTAATTTGTTTGCAATACGCCTTGCAACTCAAGCAACGCTTCGTTGCTAGTCATTGCTACACATGGCAACTCAGCTACAATGCGCTTAGTAAGTCCTGCTAATACTTTACCAGGGCCACATTCTGCTGCTTGCGTAATGCCTTGCGTATAAACGGCTTGAACCGTTTCAACCCAACGCACAGGACTATACAACTGCCGCACTAAGGCGTCTTTAATCTTATCGGCATTATCATAGCTCGCAACATCAGCATTATGAATAACTGGAATTTGCGGGGTAGTAATTGTCACATCTTTTAAATATTCAGCCAATTTTAGCGCCGCCGGCTTCATTAATGCACAATGCGAAGGCACGCTTACAGGTAAAGGCAGCGCTCGCTTTGCACCTTTTATTTTTGCCAACTCCATACCTCGCTCTACAGCGGCTTTATTGCCAGCAATCACTATTTGGCCGGGGGAGTTGAAGTTTACCGCTTCAAGCACATCATTAAGCGCAGCTTCCGCACACACAGCTCTTACAGTATCATCGTCTAGGCCTAATATTGCCGCCATAGCGCCTACCCCTGCAGGGACTGCACATTGCATCACCTCTGCACGATAACGCACTAATGGCAAGCTATCTGCAAAGCTTAAAGCACCAGATACAACCAATGCCGTGTATTCACCTAAACTATGTCCAGCTAGAATGCTAGGAACATCGCTTGCAACGACTTGCCATGCACGCCAGGTGGCGACACCAGCAATTAACATAATAGGTTGCGTATTTGTGGTTTCGTTGATGCTTTCATTGGCTTCTATTGCCATTTTCCAAAAATCCACCCCTAAAATATCAGAAGCTTCGGCAAAAGTATCACGGATTACTTTTGAGCCACCAAAGCCCGCCATCATGCCGACTGATTGAGAGCCTTGACCTGGGAAAAAGAATGTAAGTTTGTTCATGTTTTTTAATCTAATTTAATCGTTAATTTAGCACTTAATGAATACAACGTGGCTAATATTTAATTAAGGCAGAGCCCCAAGTAAACCCACCGCCGAACGCTTCCATTAGCACAATGTCACCACGTTTAATACGTCCATCCCGTACGGCAATGTCTAGAGCTAATGGGATAGAGGCCGCTGACGTATTGCCATGTTTATCTACAGTCACAACTACTTTATCCATACTCATTTCGAGTTTTTTGGCGGTAGCTTGCAATATGCGAATATTTGCTTGATGCGGGACCAGCCAGTCAATATCTGATTTCTGCATGCCATTCGCAATTAGCGTTTCATCCACAATAGCATCCAAGGTATTAACCGCTACTTTAAAGACAGCGCTGCCTTCCATGACAACGGTGTCTCTAGCATGTGGTTCAGTTTTACGCGGTACATGCAACATTTTTTCATAGTTGCCATCAGCATGCAAATGCGTGGAAATGACACCTTGCTGATCACTGGCTTGCAGCACTACGGCGCCGGCGCCATCACCCCACAAAATACAATTACCACGATCGGTCCAGTCTACGATACGCGAAAATGCTTCGGCACCAATAACTAGCGCGGATTTAGCTGCACCTGCTTTAATAAAGTTATCGGCTGTAGCTAACGCATAAACAAAGCCACTACAAACAGCTTGCATATCAAAAGCTGGACAGCCTGCAATACCTAATTTATTTTGCAACATGACTGCAGTACTAGGGAATATTTTATCTGGCGTTGTCGTGGCTACAATAATTAAATCAATATCATTAGCAGTAATTCCAGCAGCCTCAATGGCATTGCGTGCTGCATGTAAGGCTAAATCACTAGTAAATTCATCATCAGCGACTATATGACGCTCACGAATACCTGTCCGCGAAAAAATCCACTCGTCAGTAGTATCTACCATGCTTTCCAACTCAGTGTTGGTGAGTATCTTTTTTGGGAGATAGCTCCCTGTTCCTGCAATACGAGAATGGATCATTCGTTGTCCGAGATAGTATTATTTGCATGACTGGCAATGGTTTGCTGAAATAGCACATGGTCAATTTCAAGCTGCTTTTCAATGCGATTAAGCACACCACTGCGAGATTCCTTAGTCGCTGTGTTAATGGCATTCAAAAAAGCAATGCTATCCGCTCCGCCATGGCTTTTAACTACAATACCTCGTAAGCCTAACAAGCTGGCGCCATTGTAATTACGTGGATCCATCCGATTTTTTAAAGCTTTTAATACAGGCACTGCTATCAGCCCCATTAACTTGGTTCGCCAATTACGTTTGAACTCTTGACTCATAAACCGACCTATCATTTGAATCAAGCCTTCAGCGGCTTTAAGTGTGACGTTGCCGACAAAACCATCGCACACCACCACGTCCGTGGTGCCTTTAAAAATATCGTTGCCTTCTATATTGCCATAGAAGTTTAAGTGGCTAGCACGTAATAATTCACCAGTTTTTTTGACGACTTCGTTGCCTTTAATATCCTCAGAACCAATATTAAGTAAGCCGACTGTTGGATTTTCGCGATTTTCTACACAAGACACCAACATGCTACCCATTACCGCAAACTGCAGTAATTGTTCAGCAGTACAATCAGCATTAGCACCTAAGTCTAGAATATAAATCTTTCCTTTTTGACAAGGAAAAACGCCTGCAATAGCCGGACGATCAATACCCGGCAAGGTTTTTAACACAAAACGTGCTGTCGCCATCAACGCGCCGGTATTGCCAGCACTCACGCAAGCGGAAGCCTCCCCACGTTTAACCAAATCAATAGCTACGCGCATTGACGAGTCTTTTTTATTTTTTAGCGCGCCCTGAGGTTGCTCATCCATAGTCACGACTTCGCTAGCATGCTGTATGCGTAATCGCTCACTCGTGCTCACCTGTAATGATTTGAGCTCAGTTTCTATCGTTTCACTCAAACCAACCAAAATGATATTAAGTTGCTTGTCGGCCTCAAGCGCTTTAAGTGCAGCAGGGATAGTAACACTAGGCCCATGATCGCCACCCATTGCATCAATTGCTACAGTAATATTCATAATTTACTCAATTTATACTTAAGCGTTAGACTAAATAGTATACATTTAGCGATCAGTTGGTATTTACTGGCGCCGTAAAAAACTAACGCCGCCCCAAAATTGGGACGGCGTTAGTTTTAATTTATTTGCAAGCAAGTTTTCAATGTTAGACCTTTTGAGCGCGAATTCACATCAACGAAAGTCTAATCTAAAGAAAAATTATTCGCCTTTGGTAGACAATACTTTGCGACCACGATAGTAGCCGTTTGGGCTAATGTGGTGACGTAGGTGAGTTTCGCCTGTCGTTGGCTCTACAGCCAATGCTGGGTTGACTAAAAAGTCATGTGATCTATGCATACCGCGTTTTGACGGTGATTTTTTGTTTTGCTGAACTGCCATAATAAACTCCAATAAAATGATTAAAACATCATCTCAATTACATACAAATTGATGCACAAATAATTGCCTTGCACCACTGATTTAAGATTACGTTAAACTACTAGGGCGCCACTATAATATAAAACCTAACTTTTGTCAGCCAAAATTGTACTTTTAAGACTTAATTAATCCCTTTAACACGGCGAAAGGGTTTAGTTTTTCACCGCTTTGACTGACCATATCACCACAATACTTCTCATGTGTAGGTGCAATTGGCATAGCCATGATAATTTCATCTTCTAATAGCGCAATAATATCCATACTTTGACAAGCCTGCTGCATATCAAAATCATCACTGCTGTCAATTTCAGTAGCAATTAAGTCATCATCTCTTACTTCGCCAATTAAATAGTTAAAATTTAATGTGAGTTTAAGTGGCATTTCGTTCAGGCAACGTTGGCAGGTTGTAGTTAAGTTTGCAATTAAAGATAAGTTCAATAGAGGCTGTCCTGCAGCATCAGTTTTTCCTAGCAATTCGTAGCTAATTGAACCGGAAGGAATGCTATTTGATTTAGATATTTCAGCAGCATGATGTAGCAATTCATTTAATCTAAAGCAGTCTGCAAGCATTAAAATACCTGTAAGACTTTCATTTTTTTTAGCGAATGCGAGGTTATCAATCAATAATGTGTGCTTAGTCATTCTAATGTTCTAAAATTTAGGTCAAAGGGGATTTAGCTATAAGATTTCACATGTTACAATTGCTTGGTTTGAGTGAACAATTAAGGCAAGTAACGTGTTTAAAAAAATCCTTGTAGCTAACCGTGGTGAAATCGCAGTGCGTATTGTACGCGCTTGCTCAGAAATGGGCATTAAGTCTGTGGCAATTTATGCGGATGCGGATCGCCAGGCTTTACATGTCAAAAAAGCTGATGAAGCCTATAACATAGGTGCAGACCCTGTTGCAGGTTATTTAAACGCACATAATATTGTAAATTTAGCAGTCGCCTCTGGTTGTGATGCATTGCATCCTGGATATGGGTTTTTATCTGAGAATCCTGAATTGGCTGAAATATGTGAACGTCGCGGCGTTAAGTTCATTGGGCCAAATGCTGATGTGATTCGCCAAATGGGCGATAAAATTCAGGCAAGAAATGCTATGACTAGCGCCGGCATTCCTTGTACGCCAGGCAGTGATGGCAATCTAGAAAACTTAGATGAAGCCGTTATTTTAGCTGATAAAATAGGTTATCCGGTGATGCTAAAAGCTACCAATGGTGGTGGTGGACGTGGGATTCGTCGTTGTGATAGTAAAAAAGAATTATTGAGTAATTATGACCGCGTAATTTCTGAGGCAAGCAAAGCATTTGGTAAGCCTGAAGTTTTTTTAGAAAAATGTATAGTCACACCGCGTCATATTGAAGTGCAAATACTAGCCGACTCACAAGGCAATGTAATTCATTTGTTTGAACGTGATTGCTCAATTCAGCGCCGCAATCAAAAGTTAATTGAAATTGCCCCCTCCCCGCAATTAAGCCAAGCGCAACGAGATTATATTGGCGAACTCGCTGTAAAAGCTGCCAAAGCAGTCGGTTATGAAAATGCAGGCACAGTAGAATTTTTATTAGATGCGGACAATACGTTCTACTTCATGGAAATGAACACACGCTTACAAGTTGAGCATACTGTAACAGAGACGATTACTGGTATAGATATTGTGCAAGAACAAATTCGAGTAGCCTATGGCTTGCCATTGCAATACGCTCAGAAAGAAGTGCAGTTTAGGGGTTATGCTATGGAGTTTCGCATCAATGCGGAAGATCCTAAAAATGATTTTCTTCCGAGTTTCGGTAAAATTACTCGCTACTATGCTCCCGGCGGTCCAGGGGTGCGTATGGATGCGGCGATTTATAGTGGCTATGTGATTCCGCCCTACTACGATTCCATGTGCGCTAAATTAACTGTCTGGGCACTTGATTGGGATAGTGTCATTGAGCGTGGTCGGCGTGCACTTGATGACATGTTGATTTATGGTGTAAAAACGACTATTCCATATTATCAAGAAATTTTAAAACATGAAGATTTTAGAAATGCTAATTTCAATACTAGCTTTGTTGAATCGCATCCAGAACTTACGCATTATGCTAATGAAATCCCACCAGAAATGATTGCGGTTGCTATCTCTGCTGCAATTGCAGCGCACGAAGGCATTTGAAGTAAATAAAATAATAGTTAAATATATAAATTTAAGTAAAGAGTTAATTATGGCTAAAACACCTCAGACATCAAAAGTACACGTCACAGAACTCGTTTTACGTGACGGGCATCAATGCCACATTGCTACGCGTATGCGCACCGAAGATATGCTGCCAATTTGTAGTAAGTTAGATGCTATTGGCTTTTGGTCTTTAGAGGCTTGGGGAGGCGCTACTTTTGACGCTTGTGTACGCTATTTAAAAGAAGATCCTTGGGAGCGCTTAAAAACGCTACGTAAAGCGCTACCTAACTCACGCATCCAAATGTTATTACGCGGTCAGAACTTACTAGGTTATCGCCACTATTCTGATGATGTAGTTCGTGCTTTTGTACAAAAATCTGCCGACAACGGCGTGGATGTATTCCGTGTGTTTGATGCACTAAACGATACGCGCAATTTACAAGTGTCTATAGATGCGGTTAAAAAAGCTGGCAAACATGCTGAAGGCACCATTAGCTATACCACCAGTCCTGTACATGATGTTAATCATTTTGTAGCTATTGCTAAAGAACTTGAAGCCATGGGCTCTGATACCATTGCTATTAAAGATATGGCAGGATTACTCACGCCACAAGCAACTGTCGACTTAGTTAAAGCGCTACGGTCTAATGTGAACTTGCCTATCCACATGCATAGCCATGCAACTAGCGGATTAGCTAGTATGAACATGCTGCGCGCACTTGAAAATGGCGCCCTAATGATAGACACATGTAGTGCCGCATTCTCTGAGGGGGCCAGTCACCCAACCACTGAAAGTATGATTGCTGCATTACAAGGTACAGAATTTGACACAGGTTTAAATATAGCTGCAGTGCAAGAAGTAACAGCCTATTTCCGCGAAGTACGTAAAAAATACTGGCAATTTGAAAGTGAATTCTCAGGTGTAGACACGCGTGTATTATTAAATCAAGTGCCCGGCGGCATGATTTCTAATCTAAGCAATCAACTTAAAGAACAAGGTGCGCTAGACCGCATGGATGCAGTGTTGGCTGAAATTCCTTTAGTTCGTAAGGATCTTGGTTACATTCCATTAGTGACACCCACCTCGCAAATTGTTGGCACTCAAGCGGTATTAAATGTAATGACGGGGCAACGTTACAAATCGATTACTAATGAAGTGAAAAATTATTTCGCAGGTCAATACGGCAAAGCGCCAGGCACGGTGAACGCCGACGTTAAAAAGCTTGCCATTGGTGACACAGAACCAATTACCTGCCGCCCAGCTGATTTGTTGGCGCCTGAAATGATTAAACTCACCAGCGAAGCTGAACGTTTTGCACAATCTGAAGAAGATGTGTTGACCTATGCCATGTTTCCTGACATTGGTAAAACATACTTACAAGAACGCAATGCGGATTCACTCACACCAGAATTACTGTTAGACAAAGCAACTGCTAATGCCAGTGCATCACGTTATGCACCTAGTGAGTTTAAGGTAACGCTGCATGGTGAGACTTTCCATATCAACTTGACTGGTAGCGGTCACGCAGGGCAAGAAAAGCGACCATTCTATGTGTCAATTGACGGTATTGCTGAAGAGGTTATGGTTGAAACTTTGAGTGAAATAGAAGTTTCAAGCGGCAGTAGTCATGGTAAAAAGAAAGCCGTTGCAAGCAAAGGTGCTACCGGTCGTCCTCGCCCATCACATGCTGGCCACGTTACCACTTCAATGCCAGGCACAATTGTTGCTGTAAAAGTTAAAGCGGGTGATAAGGTTAATGCGGGTGATGGCGTGTTAGTGATTGAAGCGATGAAGATGGAAAATGAAATACAAGCGGCTACTTCAGGGATTGTAGTTGCAGTACATGTCATTAAAGGTGATACCGTAACGCCAGATGAGTCCTTACTTGAAATTCAGCCGGAATAATCTGATGAGAAGATAAGTTTAAAGCCGACAGAATAATGCTGTCGGCTTTTTTTATCTAAATCTATACAATTAAAAATATCAATCAATGACCATACCATTAATACTTGCATCTTCTTCAATTTATAGGCGTGAGCTACTCACCCGCTTACAGCTTCCATTTACTTGCATCTCACCTGAGGTAGATGAGATGAGTTTAGCTAACGAACTACCACAGGAAACTGCTTTAAGGTTAGCGCAATTAAAAGCTAAAAAAGTGAGCTTAAGCCATCCTAATGCCCTAATTATTGGTTGCGATCAAGTTGCTACCTTAGATAACATGCAACTCGGTAAGCCTCTTAATCACGCCAATGCAAGCAAACAGCTTCGTATGATGCGCGGTCGTGAAGTAGTTTTCCATAGTGCATTATGTCTTTACAATCCTATTACTGGCA
>Ga0265593_1001124_pt1 | contig 12852 bp, 11 predicted proteins | sample saktaG_8_FD_190136 | JGI IMG/M metagenome (GOLD analysis project Ga0265593, IMG submission 190136) | Saline water microbial communities from Sakinaw Lake, British Columbia, Canada - sak_2011_5_24_36m | ecosystem: Environmental > Aquatic > Non-marine Saline and Alkaline > Saline ...
AACGCCGGTATCTTTGACGGGGATATTGTTTTTGTAAAAAAGCAAGCCACCGCCGTAAACGGAGATATAGTAGCTGCAGTCCTTAACAACGAAGCCACCGTAAAAAGATTTTTTAAAACGCCCGCAGGAATAAAACTAAAAGCCGAAAATCCAAAATACGAAGCGATTGTGTCAAAGAATATAAAAATAGCGGGGAAAGTGGTCGGGGTGATGAGGAAGTATTGAAGAAAGTACGAAGTACAAAGTGACACAAGAAATATTCTGTTGGCGTGTCATCCTCGAGGTTTGAATCGGGGATCCAGCTTTCAAAAGTACTAAGTACGAGGTCTGAAGTACGAAGTTAAAGCAAAAGCGAAATGCTAGTACGCGGTTAGAGGAAAAATAGTTATGAATATTACGGTGATTGGGCAGAGGGTTAAGGTGGGGGCGGTTTTTGAAAATGAATTGATAAGCCCGAAATGGTTCAAATGGATGGACAAGAAATATGATATTAAAAGTATTTCTATGCGGTGGAAAAGTTTTGCGGGGAATGCGGTGCTTACTCACTTTTCTGTGACGGACGGGAAGAATTTATACGAGTTAAGCTTTAATCAGAAAAGCTTGGAATGGATGTTGAATAAGATTGGAATAAATAACGGCTCTTAAGGTTGGTTATGAGTATAAACACAATTTTGCATATCGATATGAATTCATTTTTTGCTTCCGTTGAACAGGCGGCGAATCCTGCTTTGCGGGGGAAGCCTATTGCGGTGGCGGGGTGGGCGGATCCGGAGAAGAATTACGCGCGGACTATTGTGACTACGGCGTCTTATGAGGCGCGGGCTTATAAGGTGAAGACCGGGATGACCATACCCGAGGCTAAAAGGTTGTGCCCGCATATAATAATTGTGACGGCGGACCCGGATAAATATCTGGACGTCTCCTACAAGATTCATGAAATACTTTTACATTATACGGATCTCGTGGAAATTTATTCCATAGATGAATGTTTTCTGGATTTAAAGGGGGCGCGGCTTTCAACCGAAGAAGCAGCGGTTAAAATAAAAGAGGAAATTAGGGCGCAACTGGGCCTCACCTGTTCCATAGGTATTGCTACAAATAAACTGGTGGCAAAACTCGGCAGTGATATGAAAAAGCCGGACGGGCTTACGATAATAAACGATGAGGATATCCCCCTTCTTTTTTCCCGGCTGCCGGCGAAGGAGCTCTGGGGTATAGGCAGGCGCACCTCGGAACGGCTCGAAAAATATGGAATTGAGACAGCCAAGCAGCTCGGAGAAGCTCCGGAAGACCTTTTAAAAGCAGAGTTTGGCATTCTGGGTCCTAAAATGAAGCTCATGGGGCAGGGAAAATATTTTGACCCCGTGGTCTCTTATTACAAACCCCGGGAGATAAAATCCGTAGGTCATTCCCACACCTTCCCCGAAGACACCTATGACCTTGATGTTATAAGGGGCTTTATGCGGATGCTTTCCGAAAAAGTTGCGACCAGACTCCAGAAGTATAAATTAAAAGGCGGGGTCATCCATCTTTATGTGCGGTACGCCGATTTTTCGGGTTTTGGAATGCAAGCCACGCTGGAACAGTCTACGGATTCCGGTTTGGAAATATTTAATCAGACCTTTAAGATCTTTAAAACAGGACTGCCGTTAAAAAAGAAAGTGCGGCTCCTGGGTATCAGTGCCGGCCGTGTCAGTAAAGAAAACGGGCAGGGTCTTTTGTTTGAGGAAGCGGAAAAAGATGAAAAAATTAAAGAAGTTTTGTTCCAGTTGAATGAAAAGTACGGAGAGTTCTCGGTAAAACCGGCAAGTGTGCTGATAGCGGAAAAGTTCGGGATAAAAGAACGCTGCGCAATGATAGGTAAGTATTATTTTGACAGAAAACTCAAATAAGATAATTTATCCTGGTTTCACCCCGCCAAACACCGCCGCAACATAGGCCTTGAAAAATACGCTCACCTCTGAAAAACCTATTTCCCGGAGCCATTCCAGCTGTGTTCTGCAGGGCGCAAGTATATTACCCTTGTCGGAAAAGTCGTCCATATATTCTTTGCGGATAGTTTCCGGGGTTTTTTCTCCACCCCTTTTTTTGTGAAACTCACCTAAATGCTCCATAACAACTTTATTAGACAGCTCATCAATAAGTTTACTTTCCGGGGCCACATGCTCAATGTTTATAAATATTCCGCCGGGCTCCAACATATTGAATATTTCCGCATAGAGCTCTTTTTTTCTTTTATCGGGGAAATGGTGAATGGTAAAGCCGGAAACTACCACATCAAAAGGAATATATTTTTTAATTTTGCCGGTCCATTTTGGATCCATCAGGTCAGCAGTAACAAAAGTCAGGTTAGGCGCCTGTTCACTGAGCTGATGTTTCGCTTCTTTTAAGACGGGCTCATAAAAATCCACAAGGGTTCCGCGCGCTTCCGGGTGTTTGAGAAGTATAGCCCCCGCAAGAATTCCGTTCCCGCAGCCGATATCTGCAAAGTTTTTAACTTCACCGGCTGCCATCTGTATCGCTTCCAACATTATTTCTATATGATCCAGAGCGTAAGGTATGGCACCCCGAAAATCCTCTATGTATTTCCTTACAAATTCTTTATTCTTCCATACTTCATGGTCCATAAATGTACTCATAACCCACCTTCCCTCATCCCCTTATAATTATACAATACAATTATTTTTTTTCCACAACTCTTACTTTTTAAGGCTTCAAAATATGCATACTATTATAGCTTTAAATATATGGGTTTCCCGGCAATCAAGGATATTTATTGATAAGACTGCCGTTTAGATGCTAAAATCTAATAGTAAACCTTGCTTATTTTTTTTGTTTACAATCAGTCAATATTTAGAAGGATAACCTATGGAATGGCTTTTTATACTGCTGACAATACTCGGCATAACAACCGTGGCTTTTGTCGCAAAACTTGCAAGCAGAAAGAACATATCAGCCCTGGATCTTACGGCAACGCTTTTCACGGCAAGCATGATCATTTGCCTCGGAATACTTGTGTCAGGTCCTATTAAGCCGGTAACAGGCAGAACCCTGCTCATAGCTTTTATTCCCGGCGCCTGCGGGGGCATTGCGGTCCTGCTTTTCAACTATGCGATAAGAATAGGACATTTTGGTTTTTCAAATACAATTTACAGAACTTCATTTATTCTTCCCATAATATTTTCTATCTTACTGCTCAGCGAGCCGGTGCAGTTTTCCGGAGTAACGGGTATTTTGCTCACACTCCTCGCCATCATTCTCATCTCCTATTCCAATGAGGCCTTTTCGAAAATAGGTTCTCTGCAATTTAAGTGGTTTATTTTTATCTTGCTGGCTTTTCTTTTAAGCGGCGGCCCGCGTATAGGCCAAAAGCTCGTGGCTTTTTACAAGGAAAGCACCTCGGTCTATCTTTTTCTTTCTTATCTGGCAGGCACGCTGGTCTTGCTACCGGTCTATCTGAAAACAAAGAGCTTTTCCCTGAAAGCTCTCCCTTATGGCATCATTGCAGCAATCGGCAGTATCGCCGGAGTTTTCTGCACTATTTCGGCCTTGCGGACCCTGCCTTCCAGCATTGTTTTTACCATCACCCTCTCCGGCCCTATAATCCTGGGTCTCTTTCTTTCCCGGATGTTTTTTAAAGAAAAAATTAAACCTCTGGGCTGGGCCGGTGTGGCTTTGGGTCTGGCAGGAATTCTAATAATATATTACGGAAAACTATTCTTATAAATTATTTTGTTGCTGCTTCCAGATAGCCTAGATATTCTTTAAGTGCTTCCCGGTAGAGACGTTTGGTCATCCAGATACGGGGCGCTTTTTTTTCACAAACTACCCTTACAGCCTCGGTCATAAGGCAGTACAGCTCCAGTTGTTTTTCTTTTAGCTTATATCTTTCTTCTTTTGTAGAAAGCATAGCCGGGATAGTCCTCTTGAAATTCTATTTATCAGAACTGTATTTCAAATTTATTATAAACTTTTCTGCATAAAGCATCCATATCTTTGAGTTTGCCATACTGCGAGTAAAAAGCAATAAAAAAACCGCCGCGGCCAAAAGGACACGGCGGTTTTTGCCTTTATTTTACTTGCTGACCTTGAGCACTGCACTGATATGTTTTGCCAGCGTTTCTCTCATTTTGTTCATATTCTCTTTGCCGTATTTTTTAAGCGCCTCGCCGCCGACCGTATCAGCATCTCTGCCATCCGCGGTAGACTTGGCGAAACTGAAAGCTTTAACAGAATTCAGATAATTCGCCGCCGCGACTACGTCCGGAAGCTTTTTATCTTTCGCCTTTTCAATGGCCTTTTCCAGGGTGTAAATATATCTGAAATCGTCAACACCTTCTTCACTCTGGAGCCATCTGATGACCGGAATGTGCTCGCTCCCGTCCGCCGGTAGGATTGCGGCATAGGATTTCGGGAATTGCGCATGCGTGTTAAAGACATTTCCGCCTGCATACCAGAACTGTACATTACCTTTAGCTTTCAGCTGGGCTGTGAGCAAACCAAACTGGTAGCGCCCGTAACCGCAATTGTAAAGGTAGAGGGTGTTGCCATTCGCCACGGTTTCTTTCATTAATTTTTCTGAGGGCTGCCAACCGTGGGTCATAACATATTTATTTTTGGAACCCTGCTGCCAGTACAAGGCCTGCTTTGCTTTATTCTCAAATCTCGCCCCTCCCTCATCACCCATATAAGTAGGTAGGGCAGGCAAACCAGCTTCGTTATGCAACTTTAAGATGTTTTCCATATCCCAGTAGGTTCTCGCCAGAGGTCTGGGGTTATCGGTATCCATTTCCCGCGGCTCATCATACATTATCTGTATTTCCGGCCAGCCGCCTTTGTCCGCTTTATCTTTTATCTGTTTAAGGAAGTCCACATAAGCTTTATTGAAGGTCTCGTCGTAATAGTTACATTTCAAATTATCAACAAAAGCATTAGGCAGTCCGGTCATCTCTATTATCCATTTTTTAAAACCGTGTTTTTTCATAAGGAGAGCGTTCTGTTCCATATCTCCGGGAACAAAATTTGCAGCACCGTTTTTAAACTGCAGGATAGACCCTGCTCCCCCGTGGATGAGATTCATGCCGTGCTTCTTAAGGTTTAAAATATATCTTTCCATTTCTTTCGGATCAATATTGGCAGCGGTATAGGTGAAGGCGCTGAAATAATACTCGTCGGAAAAAGGCTCAAACGCAAAATCATAGACCTCTACTTCGAGCTCCATTTCCGAGTTCTTTGTTTTTCCGGAGACGGAAAGTTTTCCTTTATATTTTCCCGGGGCGGCGTCAAGAGGAACCGCAACGGTAACATAAAACAAACGCGGCGTTTCTTTTTTTGCGAAGGTTTCGTTTGCATTTATTACATACTTACCCTTACAGTACCAGGCCCCCGGTGCTTCTGTCTCAAAGTCATATTTCACATAACCAACTTCTATATTGGATTTTGCCGAAATAGTTGTGCCACCGGCAGAGACCAGATCACCCGCATCAACCCGGAGCCGGTCTATATCCCCCAGAGGGTAAACTCCAAGCACTACTATTTCTTTTTCCCCTTTTGCAGCATAACAGTGCAGGGTGTTTTTTATACTTTCTTTTTCAGGAACAGTATTGGGATAAATATCGTCCATATAGGAATACTCAAACAGCGTATAGCCCCTTGCTTTGTCTTCCGCAGAAGGCGCATATTCTGTTTTTATTTCCTTAAACATTTCGTAGAGCTTATTTATTCTCTTCAGGGCTTTAGTTGCGCCCACCGTATCTTTCGGCATATCTGCCTTGTAAATATCCCAGGTCTTTTTTTCAAGAGCAGCGGTATCCTCCTGTGCAAAAGAAAAACCCATCAAAACAGAAAAAAGAATCGAAATCACTTTCATACTCTTACGCATTATTATCCTCCCTCTCATCTGAAAAACGACTGCATTTGCCTAATATACTATTTTTAGCAGTTAACTTGCCACACTAAAAGCTTATGCAACAGTGCCTGCGAGATATTTTAGCCACGCAGCTGTAGCGACCCGATGCCATGACTCTGTCATATGTATTCCGTCCAAAGAAACATAATCCTTTTTGGCCGGTGAGGCCTGCAGGGCTTTTTTCAAAGGCACGAGGCTGAGTTTCATCTTTATAAAATCAGCGTCTTTCCTCTTATCCTTAAAGTCAAAGCTCGAAGGCCAGAGATTATCAAAGACTAGGACTTTTATCCCGGCTTTATTGAAACCCCGGCACATGCGGCTCAAAGCAGGTTTGTTTTTTTCCCCTTCGCTGATAATAACAAAAAGCACCGTGTCCGGGCGCCATTTCAGGACTTTTTTATAAAATAGTTTTTCCGCAACCGGCGCGCTCATTCCGCCCCGTTCCCATTGAACTATTTTCACTCCGGAATTTATCTTTTTTAAGATCTCCATGCTTACCGGTATGAACGAAGAGGGTGAGGACCAGTGCCCGTTCATCGAGAAGGAATGCCCTATTACGGCTAGTTTTTGGCGAGGCATTTTTTTAAGTAAAGGCAGTAACGTTTTTATTTTCTTTTCTTTCACCAGCTCGCGCGCCAAAACATATTTATCCCTTTCCCCGGTGAGTTTTTTACCCCAACTGTCCAGCTTGACAAATTGCATTTGCAGCATTTTAGCATCGGTTGCGAAGGGACTTTTACACATAACTTTTGAAAGTTCCCGGCCAAAAACAAGAAACTCCTTATTTGTTTTTGCGCTAAGCCCCAGCTGTCCGAGCGTGACCGGCAGACCGAGCGTATGGTAGATACGGAAAAGGTCTTGCAGTTGTTCTCCGTCCCTGTTTATATCCAGCATCATCTGCAGGAGGGAAGCAAAAGCGGTTAGGGAGAGCTGCGGGGCTAGGGGCGCTTTTTTTCTCAGCCAGATCTTCCAGGTGTTCACAGGCAGGCCGGGCGCGAGGTAAAGTTCGGAAGCAAGCAGTTCTTTTATTTCTTTATTCTTATAAAAGGCCGTTGACTGCCTCTCTAATATATTTTTAAGGCGGGCAGCGGGTATTGACAGCAATTTTTTCTGCAGTTGTACAAGGCGCTGCAGTTCTTTCTCTTTTAAATTTCCCCGGCCCCAGAGTTCGGGAGCCAAACCTTTAACCTTGGCCGCAAGTAAAACCTGATAGGCATGCGTGGCAATAATATTGGCTTCAATAAATAATCTGACCTTAACTTTATCCATTAATAACTCCGTTAGAAGCGGGAAGTTAAAGAATAATCCGGATCAAACTCCGAGGCGTTTGAAGATCTTATTAACATTCTTCAGATAGGCCTGCATATCAAAACAGGCATCAAGTTCTGCGGGGGTCAAATATTTGCTGACCCGCCCGTCCTTAAGCAGAAGTTCCTTGAAACTTCCTTCTTTTTTCCAGACACGCATAGCACTGTCCTGCACTAATTGATAAGCCTGGTCATAGAGCATCCCTTTGTTTGTAAGGGCTATGCGCACTTTCTGGGAATACATAAGCCCCTGCATTTTATCCAGGTTCTCTTTCATGTTTTCCGGATAAACGTTCAGATTTTCCATAAGCCAGTTAAATTTGTGGAGCATATAATCCAAAAGTATAGTGCTGTCGGGCAGGGTCACCCTTTCCACGGAGGAATGCGAAATGTCTCTTTCATGCCAGAGCGGAATGTTTTCATAACCGGTAAACGCATTAGCCCGAAGCAAACGCGCCAGTCCGGATATCCGCTCGCAGGTAATGGGATTTCTTTTGTGCGGCATGGCCGAGGAACCTTTCTGCCCTTTGGCAAACGGCTCTTCCGCTTCATAAACTTCTGTGCGCTGCAGATGCCTGATTTCCGTGGAAAATTTATCCAGCGAGGAACCGATTATAGCGATTACGGAAAGATATTCCGCGTGCCGGTCCCGTTGAATGACCTGGTTCGAGACCGGAGCATTCGTAAGTCCCAGCTTTTTGCAGACTGCGGCTTCGACCACCGGCTCAATATTTGAAAAAGTTCCCACGGCCCCCGAGATCTTGCCAAAACTTATTCCGGCTTTCGCTCTTTCCATACGGACAAGGTTCCGTTCCATTTCTTTCCACCAGATGGCAAGTTTTAAACCAAAAGTGGTGGGTTCCGCATGAACGCCGTGCGTGCGCCCCATCATCGGGAGATTTTTATACTTGATTGTTTTTTTCTTAAGAATGGCTATGCTTTCTTTCAGATCTTTTATAAGAATATCGGCCGCCGCTTTCAACTGCAAGGCCAGCCCGGTATCCAGCACATCCGAGGATGTAAGCCCCCGGTGAAAATAAATAGAATCCTTGCCTATATAGCCGTCCACGCACTGCTTGAAAGCAATGACATCATGTTTTGTTTTTTCTTCGATTTTCTCTATCCGTTTAACATTGATGTCGGCTTTTTTTCTGATATTAAGGTAAGCTTTTTTGGGCATTTCGCCCCGGCCGGCAAGAACTTCACAAACCGCAATTTCAACCTCCAGCCATTTTCTGTATTTTGCCTCATCCGTCCAGATTCCGCCCATTTCGGGTAAGGTATAGCGTTCTATCATAAATCCTCCGCAGGCAAGTGTTAAAAAATATTTTGGTTTTAAGTATCTCCGGCAGCTGCCCCTATTTTTTTAGACCCAGATCCGAGACAACCTGTTCAACAATCACCGGGCTGACATTTTCTTTCTTCTGTATGAAGGCTTCCAAAAGGGCGTTATCGCAGATAGCGTTAATGATCCTCGGAATACCTTTTGAATATTCGTAAGCAATTTTACAGGCCTCGCCGGAAAAAAGTTCCCGGTTCGCGCCGGCGACTTTTGCGCGGTGATTGATATAACCGACCGTGGCATTAATGTCCAGCGGGCGCAGGGTAACTTTTATACCTATCCTGGAAACCAGAGGCGGATCAAGCTCCATATACGTTTCCAGTTCCGGCGGTCCGAAAAGCACTATATTTAAAAGCTTATGATTACCGCTTTCCACATTAAGCAGCCCGCGAAGTTCTTCGTAAATATCACGCGTCTGCAGCATGTGCGCTTCATCTATCAGAATAACGGCTTTTTTTCCGGCTTCATCAATTGTTATCAATTGTTTACAGATTTGGGAAACCAGCGCAGATTTATCTTCGGCGGGATTTTCAATACCAAGCTGGACGCCGATTTTTTTCAGCAGCCAACCTGCGGAAATTTCATGATGAATAATAATAAGCAGCGCTACTTCGTATCTCCCTTCTTCGGACTGCATGGTATCAAGAATTTTTCTGCTTAAAAAAGTTTTACCCAGACCTATATCGCCTATAACAACCGTGAGCCCCTTGGAGGAATCTATAGCGTGCTGAATACGGATAAGCGCTCCCATATGCTGGTCGCTCTCGTAAAAATACCTGGGATCAGGCGTCATAGCAAAAGGCTGTTCTTTTAGTCCAAAATGCTGCTCGTAACTCATTTTTTCCTTTAGGCCTCAGAATTTAATACTGCCTTGTTAAGCGTAATCCCAATCACCGGGTTTCTTGTTCTTTTCCGTTTCTTCTTTACTTTTTTCTGCCGGAGCCGCCCCCGTAGAAGCAGGCGCAGACGTGGAAATTTCCGGTTTTTTTATCCTGAGCGAATCGGAAACAATTTTAATTATATCCGGCCCTATTTGTTCCTTCTTCACGAGAAAACCTTCAAGCAGAGCGTTGTCACTTATCGTATTAATAAGTCTCGGCACGCCTCTCGAGGAGTTGTAAACCGCCGTGCAGGCCTCGGGAGTAAAAATAGCTCTTCCGGCTCCGGAAACTTTTAACCGGTGCGCTATGTAGCCCGTGGTTGCTTTTTCGTCAAGCGCCTTTAAAGTAAACTTAAGCCCTATCCGGGAAACCAGCGGCGGATCCAGCTGAAGATATTTCTCCAGTTCCGGCGGCCCAAAGAGAACAATATTCAGTAATTTGTGATTGCGGGCCTCTATATTTAGCAGCCCTCTTAATTCCTCATAGATCTCTTTGAGTTGGAGCATGTGCGCTTCGTCTATTAAAAGAACAGTTTTCCTGCCGGCATCTTCTATTTGCATCAACTGCCGGCAAATCTGAGAAATCAGGGTGGATTTGTCTTCCGCCGGAAACTCAATACCGATAGATAAAGCAATTCTTTTTATAAGCCAGGCGGCAGTAATTTCCTTGTGAATGACAATAAGCAGGGCCGCTTCATATTTACCCTCATCGGCCTGGAGTTTTTCCAGTATTTTCCGGCTTATGAAGGTTTTTCCGAGCCCCATATCGCCGATGACAATACACAGCCCTTTTGAAGTATCAATAGTATGCTGAATACGTATCAAGGCCCCCATGTGCTGTTCGCTTTCATAGAAAAATTTGGGGTCAGGTGTTATGGCAAAAGGTTCCTCTTTTAATCCGTAAAAATCTTCATAACTCATATTTTCATATTTTACAAGAAAAACAAGCATAAGTCAACAAAACGCATTGAAAACGGCTTTTTTAATACTTAAAGAACTAATTAAAGTTTTTTTGCAGGAACAAGGCGGTCTTGGTTTTGTACCTTGATTTTTTACTCTTATATCGGTAAAATGGCTTTTAATGAGCCTAACTGAGAAAATCAAGAATCTTCCGGAAAAAAGCGGCGTTTATCTTATGAAAGATGCCGACGCCAGGGTTATTTATGTCGGAAAATCCGCCAACCTGAAAGACCGCGTAAGATCTTACTTTTTAGAGAAGAGCAGATACGACCGGAAGGTTGCTGCGCTGGTCCCAAAGATTTTTGACATTGAAATAATTACGACAAAAAACGAAATAGAAGCACTCCTTTTAGAGAGCAAGCTCATTAAAAAATACCGGCCAAAATACAATGTGCTTTTCAAGGATGATAAAACTTATCCGTATATTAGGCTCTCTGTCAATGAGGAATTTCCGCGTATCTCCCTCACCCGCCGGGTACTGCCCGACAGCGGAAGATACTTTGGCCCTTACGTTTTTGGTTCGGTCGGAGAAATAATAAAAGTCATACAGAAATCCTACAAGCTCAGGAACTGCCGGCTGCCTCTGCCTTTTTCCGCCGGCAAGAAAACAGAAAGAGCCTGCCTGAAAGAAGAACTGAATTTTTGCACTGCGCCTTGTCTCGGAAAAGTCACCAGGGAAGAGTACGCCGCGCAGGTCAAGGGTGTAATAGAGTTTTTGAGCGGCAAGCAGAAAGAATTGGAACAGAAACTTGAGCTCAAAATGAAAAAGGCCTCTGAAAATATGGATTATGAACAGGCGGCGCTTTTAAGGGACCAGCGCGAGCTCGCACTTTTGATCGCGGCGCAAAACGCGGGAAAAATAGAAATGTCCGGCGAAGTAAAAGAGGATGCCCAGGATGCCCAGATAGAAAGAGCGCTTGCGGACCTGAAGCTTTTACTGGCGCTTAAAACCCTGCCTTTGACCATTGAAGGCGTGGACATTTCAAATATCTCCGGCCTGCACGCCGTAGGTTCTGTAGTCCGTTTTTTTAACGGCCTGCCGGATAAGGACGGCTACCGGAAATTCAAAATAAAAACACTCTCGGGTCCTGACGACACCGGCATGCTCAGAGAAGTTGTTGGAAGAAAATACCGGCGGGCTCTGGCGGAAAAAAAACTGCCGGACCTCGTGCTTATAGACGGCGGTAAAGGCCAGCTAAACGCGGCAAAAGAGGTGCTTGCGGCCCTCGGTGTTGAACTCCCCGTAATCTCGCTCGCAAAAAGGGAAGAAGAAATATATTTTAGCGCGACTGCCTCTCCCCTGCGGTTAAAAAAGGATTCCGCAGCGCTCCATCTTTTACAGTATGTAAGGGATGAGGCTCACAGGTTTGCCGTTAATTATCACAGGACCCTGCGGGACAAGCACACGGTTAGCTCTAAATTAGACGGCCTGCCGGGTGTCGGGCCTAAAACAAAAAGAAAACTACTGGCCGGAGTGAAAGATATAAACAGGCCTGCAGCTGAAGAGCTAACGGCACTTTCCGGTATAAGTAAAAAAATAAAAGAAAGACTAAAAGGAGCTCCGTGAACGCAGAAAAGATCATAGAAATAGCGTCTAAAATAGCTGATAAAACCAATGTTAAAATATATATTACAGGCGGCTACCTTCGGGATTTGCTCCTGCAAAAAAAGGCTGCTGCGGACATTGATTTCGTAGTCTACAAAGATGCAAAAAAAACAGCCAAAGCTTTTGCCCGGGCAGTAGAAGGAAGTTTTGTAGAACTTTCGGACGCTTTCGGTATCTATCGCGTTATCTGCAAAGAAGGTTTTATCTGTGATTTTTCAAAAGGCCGCGGCCGGAAGATTGAGGAAGACCTGCAAGAAAGGGATTTCACCGTCAATGCTCTAGCAAAAGAAGCGCGCGGCGGTGAACTTATAGATATTTTTGACGGGGTAAAAGATCTGAAAAACGGAATTATCCGGGAAACTACGGGGAGCCGTGTTTATAAAAAAGACCCGCTCCGCCTGCTCCGCGCGGCGCGTTTTGCTGCGGCACTCTCCTTTAAACTGGCGCCGGCAACCGAAAAAAATATAAAGGCAAATGCTGCTTTAATTTCAAAGCCGGCCAAAGAACGGGTAAGAGACGAGCTTTTCAAGCTCCTTGAAACAGAGGACTCCGCCGCGTATGTAGAACTTGCGGACAAACTGGGACTCCTGGATAAAATATTCCCGGTCTTAAAAGAAATGAAAGGTGTTTCCCAGCCCGGCTTCCACCATCTGGATGTATTCGGTCATTCCCTGGAAACGCTCAGGAAACTTGAAAATATTTATCTGCGCCCGGAATTTGACCTTTCCGCAAAACAACTGGAACTCCTGCGCGCTAAAATGAAAGAAAAATCAGGGCAGTTCGACCGGAGTACTTTTCTCAAACTCACCGCGCTCCTGCACGACAGCGGCAAGCCAAAAACAAAATCGA
>Ga0265593_1001125_pt1 | contig 12849 bp, 13 predicted proteins | sample saktaG_8_FD_190136 | JGI IMG/M metagenome (GOLD analysis project Ga0265593, IMG submission 190136) | Saline water microbial communities from Sakinaw Lake, British Columbia, Canada - sak_2011_5_24_36m | ecosystem: Environmental > Aquatic > Non-marine Saline and Alkaline > Saline ...
GGCTGCGGTGGCGCGGGTGTTGCCGATTGCACCGTCGGTTGTTTGGCCACAGCGGCAGGGGCAGGCGTCACGCCGGGGCCTTCTTGAGCTTCAACGGTCAAGTTAACGAAAAATATCAGCGCAAGCGCCAAAATCAGCCGGCCAGGCTTACCGCATCGAAAAAAATATCCAGTCACCATCTCTACCTACGCTTGTTTGTTTAATTAAGTCTTCCTATTTAACTGGATTCCACGCTTCAATCAAGCACGCAAAAGCTTTTTCACAATCAACCATTGTCAACACTTTACTCAGGAATCAAAGTGGACTAAAATAGTCCTATATGAAAATGCATAGCCAACAACACCATGCTTAAAATCAGCAAAATGACTGACTACGCCATCATCGTGCTTGGGCAGATGGCAAATGACACCGATCACACCCACACAGCCGCCGGTTTGGCCGAGGAGACGGGTGTGGCAGCGCCGACGGTCAGCAAAATATTGAAAATACTGGGCAGGGCTGGCGTTGTGAAATCCACCCGGGGCGCCCATGGCGGCTATGCGCTGGCGCAATCGCCACAACAGACGAGTGTGGCTGCGGTCATTAAAGCACTGGAAGGACCGATAGCGCTGACCGAGTGCGAGGGCGAGCGAGGGGGCTGCGAGCAATCCTCTTCCTGCCATGCGCGGGGCAGTTGGGATGTCATCAACCGGGCCGTCCGGGCCGCCCTGGAGTCGGTCAGCCTGGCTGACATGGCCAAACCTGTCTCGAAACACAGGGAAGAGTTTTTCGTGCCCCTAAGCAGCCTTTTTCCAATCAAAAATACCTTTAACGCGGAGTAAAAACATGTCAGCGACGGTGCAAACCATTGAAAAGCTCATCAGCCAGGAATACAAGCAAGGTTTTGTCACCGACTTGGAGGCAGACACCATAGCCGTCCGGGCCGTCCTGGAGTCGGTCAGCATGGCTGACATGGCCAAACCTGTCTCGAAACACAGGGAAGAGTTTTTCGTGCCCCTAAGCAGCCTTTTTCCAATCAAAAATACCTTTAACGCGGAGTAAAAACATGTCAGCGACGGTGCAAACCATTGAAAAGCTCATCAGCCAGGAATACAAGCAAGGTTTTGTCACCGACTTGGAGGCAGACACCATACCACCCGGTTTGAGCGAGGATGTGGTTCGCATCATCTCGGCCAAAAAAGGCGAGCCGGACTGGATGCTGCAATGGCGCTTGGAGGCTTATCGGCATTGGCTGACCATGACCGACCCGCGCTGGGCCTATGTCGAATACGCACGGATTGACTACCAATCCATCAGCTATTATTCCGCGCCAAAACAAAAGGAAGGGCCGAAAAGCCTTGATGAAGTCGATCCAAAAGTCTTGGAAACCTACAACAAGCTAGGCATCCCCATTTACGAACAGGAATTTTTGGCCGGGGTTGCAGTGGATGCCGTATTCGACAGCGTTTCGGTGGCGACGACCTTCAAGGGCAAACTGGCGGAGGCCGGGGTGATATTTTGTTCCATGTCCGAGGCCATCCGCGAACATCCCGATTTGGTCAAACAATACCTAGGCAGCGTCGTGCCGACGGGCGACAACTTCTTTGCCGCGTTGAATGCCGCCGTGTTTTCCGACGGATCCTTTGTGTTCATCCCCAAGGGGGTGCGCTGCCCGATGGAGTTATCCACTTATTTCCGCATTAATGCCGCCAATACCGGGCAATTTGAGCGCACCTTGATTATTGCCGAGGAAGGCAGCCATGTGTCCTATTTGGAAGGCTGCACCGCGCCGATGCGCGACGAAAACCAACTCCACGCCGCCGTTGTCGAACTGGTCGCCTTGGACAATGCGCAAATCAAATATTCCACCGTGCAAAACTGGTATCCCGGCGACGAAGAAGGCAAAGGCGGCATTTACAATTTCGTCACCAAGCGTGGCGAGTGCCGAGGTGTAAATTCCAAAATATCTTGGACGCAAGTGGAAACCGGCTCGTCCATCACTTGGAAATATCCCAGTTGTGTATTGAAAGGCGATAATTCCATCGGCGAGTTTTATTCCGTTGCATTGACCAACCATCGCCAACAGGCCGACACCGGCACGAAGATGATTCATATCGGCAAGAATACCCGTAGCACCATCATCTCCAAGGGCATCTCTGCCGGTCGCGCCCAAAACAGCTATCGCGGCTTGGTGAAAGTCTTAAAGTCCGCCGAGAATGCCCGCAACCATACCCAATGCGATTCTTTACTTATTGGCGACCGCTGCGGTGCGCATACCTTCCCTTATATTGAGGTCAAGCAACCCAGTGCCGTGGTCGAGCACGAAGCCACGACATCCAAAATCAGCGAAGACCAATTATTTTTCTGCCAGCAACGCGGGCTTTCCGCCGAAGATGCCGTGTCGATGATTGTCAATGGATTCTGCAAAGAAGTATTCAAGGAACTGCCGATGGAGTTTGCGGTGGAAGCCCAGGCCTTGTTGGGGATTAGTTTGGAGGGGAGCGTTGGTTAGTTTTTGATGTATTATTTTTGGAGATAAAACATGATCCCTCCCCAAGATGCTGTTTCTAGGGCAAAAAAATACCTTTTGGAACTTGATCCGCAAGATAACATAACAGATTTGCGCTTAGAAGAAGTCGAATTTATAGAATCCGAAAAGCTATGGTCTATTACACTGGGGTTTTTCCGTCCGAGACAGATAGTTTCTAAAACAGAAGTAAGCATAGGTAAATTTTATAATCCATTAGGAAAGGATGATTCAGGTTCTGAAAATCGTATATATAAGCGATTGACAATTGATGCCGAAAGTGGAGATTTTAAGTCAATGAAGATTCGCGAAAGGGTAATTATTTAATAATGACAATAGACCGGAAATTCAAAGATTACAAAATTGAGGCAGAAGCATGGATCACTCTTGCGAATGGCGAGTACTATCCAGATATATTGCCAGATGCTTGCCGACTCTATGAACCTGTATTGGTGGAATTTGGTCGATTACTAAAGTCAGCCCATTCTTCCACAAATTTATTCATGTCAATAATGGAGGATACGCCTAATCAATGGATGCGGACTCAACTTTGCCGAGTATTCCGAAAGTATTTTAGTCCTGCCACACCCGTGGAAATGTTGAAAAAGAAATCCGATGCAGCCAAGATTTGCGAAAAATTTGGCGGTGGCTTTCGCAATGTGGTTGAAGTTCAGAAAAGATTCTGCTTGCGCCCGATTCCAGATGAGCCACTTTGCGCTGTGCTTTGGGAATACAAGGATCGTGGCAAGAAAGGATACGACCTGACTGAACGCCTGTTTGAGCTTTTGCGGGGTTATCATCCTAACTTGCATGTAAGTGGCCCGGAACGAGCAGGAAAAGATGTATTAATGGGAAAAGTGTTCAAGGATTACTCAAAACCAGATCGCCCTGTGGATTTTATAATTTATGAAAATAAGAAGGTTTTGGCAATTGGTTTGGCTCGTTATGATTCTGACCGTGGTGGTGCGCAGGAAGACGACAGGACAGGGCAGTATCGGGAAGTTGCCCAAGAGATCATTAGTTACACCGATACCCATAAAATGTCGCATGTTAAAGTTATTTTTGTGAACGATGGGCCAGGCTTGTTGCTTGGCTCAATGTGGAATGACTACGCTTATATTGAGGATCAATGGCCGGGACGTGTCAAGGTTGTCACTTTGCGGATGGTTCCAGAGCGTATTACCGCAAAATGGTTGAGGTCTTAATATGGCTGTCCCAATTCCCGGCAAGGGAAAACGAATTAACAAGGTGCAAGATTCTTCCTCCGAACAGGGCTTGCGTCTTGAATATTCTGACAAGAAGCTAGTTGATGAAATATTGGCGATCCCGCCCGGTCACTACGAAGTAAGCGCGACTTTTGGCACTGGCGACAATCGCCTGTATCAGTCTGACAACTTGGCCGTTCTGGCTGCTTTGGCACAGGATAAATCCGTGATTGGGAAGGTACGCCTGGTTTATATCGATCCACCTTTTGCCACGGATGCAGCCTTTGAGTCACGCAAGCAAGACCATGCTTACGACGATCACTTAGTCGGGCCAGCTTTTGTTGAATCTTTGCGTGAGCGTTTGATCTTTATCCATCGTTTATTGGCTGATGATGGATCGCTTTATCTGCATCTTGACGGTCGCATGGCCTTTCATTTTCGCGTTATTCTCGACGAAATATTTGGTGAATCGAATTTCCGCAACTGTATTACCCGTAAGAAGTGCAACCCAAAAAACTATACACGGAAAACTTACGGTAACGTAACCGATTACATACTCTTTTATTCAAAGACTGACACTTATGTTTGGAATCGCCCATTTGAGCAGTGGGATGAAACACGGGCACTCAAGGAATATCAATATGTCGATGAACTAGGACGTCGTTATAAAAAAGTCCCCGTTCATGCTCCCGGATTACGCAACGGGGAAACTGGCAAGCCTTGGCGTGGCAAGTTGCCACCTCCGGGAAAGCATTGGCAATATACTCCTACTACGCTGGACGAAATGGATGCTCGTGGTGATATTTATTGGTCTCCCACCGGCAACCCGCGCCGAAAGATTTATCTCGAAGGCAGTCCAGGCGTACCCCTGCAAGACATTTGGATGGATATGCGTGACGCACATAACCAGAATATACACGTCACTGGATATCCTACCGAAAAAAACCCTGAATTATTATCACGCATCATTGAAGCCTCCTCCAATCCGGCTGATTTAGTCTTGGATTGCTATGCTGGTTCAGGAACAACTCTAGCGGTTGCGGCAAGCCTTGATCGTCGATGGATTGGGGTTGATCGAAGCCAAGAAGCGATTAAGACCATTATTTATAGATTAGAATATGGAACTGAACGGATGGGAGATTTCGTTAATTTGGCTCCTAAACCTACCACTATGTCATTATTCAGTTTATCTGACTTTACACTTTACTCCGAAATTAATCAAATAGATACACCATTAATTGAAAAGACGACAGAATGCCTATTGGATACCAAGGAAACCACTTCATTATCTCTGTAGTAACTACCAAAGTAAACTCATCGCGGTATGAAGCAAAATGAATTATTAACACATTAGTTCTGGTTCCCACGCTGCGTGGGAACCTATGTTGACCGCTCTGCGGTCACACGGCGCAGAAGCGCCGCTGACTGCATTCCCACGCTGGAGCATGGGAACGAGAAATACTAATTAAACATAAGGTAACCCCATGCTAAAAATCGAAAACCTCCACGTCCGCATAGAAGACAAACCCATCCTGAAAGGGATTAGCCTGCACATCAAACCCGGCGAGGTCCATGCCATCATGGGTCCAAATGGCTCCGGCAAAAGCACCTTGTCGCATGTGCTTGCAGGCCGCGACGGCTATGAAGTCACGGAGGGAACCGTCATCTACAAGGACAAGAACCTACTGGATATGCCGCCGGAAGAGAGAGCAAGGGAAGGCGTGTTCTTGGCTTTCCAATACCCGGTGGAAATCCCCGGTGTCAGCAATGTGTATTTGCTGAAAGCGGCCTTGAATGCCGTGCGCAAGCACCACGGGCTTCCAGAATTGGATGCCTTTGATTTCTTGCAGATGATTAAAGCCAAAACTAAACTGGTTGAAATGGATGAGAAATTCCTTTATCGAGCCGTCAACGAGGGCTTCTCTGGCGGCGAGAAGAAACGCAACGAGATATTGCAAATGGCGGTATTGGAACCGAGTCTATGCATACTCGATGAAACTGACTCCGGGCTAGATATTGATGCCTTGAAGATCGTTTCTGACGGTGTTAATTCACTGCGTTCTGCAGACCGCTCGTTTATCCTAGTCACTCATTATCAACGCTTGCTGGATTACATCAAACCCGATTATGTCCACGTATTGGCCCAAGGCCGCATCGTCAAATCAGGCGATGCCAGCTTGGCGCTGGAACTGGAAGAAAGGGGTTATGGCTGGATCGACCAAACCGTGGGTGTGGCAGCATGAGCGCGACAAACTATATAGAACGCTACCAAACCCTTGCCAGTTCCCTGTCCGGCCAAAATCTGCCTTGGCTCAATACACTTCGGCAACTGGCCTTGGGTAGCTTTACAGCAAGCGGTTTCCCCTCACCCCGCGAGGAGGAGTGGAAATACACCAATGTCACTGCACTAGAGAAGAAACTGTTTGCGCCGTCAAGCGTTTCGGCATCGGCAACGGTTGATAAGGAATGGTTGGAAACCCATAAACTGGCCGATACTTGGTCATTGGTCTTGGTGGACGGACATTTCGACCCTGAACTATCTGATTTGGCGGGCTTGCCTGACGAGGTCATTGCAACGGGAATATCGTCAGCACTGAAAAACCAACCAGACCGGGTCAAAGCCTTGTTCGGTACTTCACTTGGAACAGAATCCCATGGATTCCTTGCATTCAATACGGCGTATTTCAGTGACGGGGCGTTTATTGGCATTCCTGCTGGCATAGTATTGGAAAAGCCAATTCAAATCTTGCATGTGTCCGCCCGCAATGAGGCTTTGGCAAACACCCGCAGTCTGATTGGTTTAAGTGTCAATGCCAGTGCCAAACTCATCGAAACCTTTGTAGGCTTGCCAAGCATCAGTTATCTCACCGCCGCAGTGACTGAAATCCACTTGAGTGAAAATGCCGACCTGGATCATTATAAGTTGCAAGTGGAAACGGACAAGGCTTACCATTTTGGCGGGGTTTATGTGAAGCAGGAAAAATCCTCCCGCTTCAATCAACATAATCTGTCTTTTGGTGGTTTGCTGGCGCGTAACGAAACCCATACAGAATTGGCAATGGCCGCCGAGTGTGAATTGAATGGACTTTTCCTCGCTAAAAATCGCCAACATGTGGATAACCATACGCTGCTCCATCATATCGAACCGCACGGGATTAGCCGTGAAACTTACCGTGGCGTCCTTGCCGACCGTGCGAGGGGCGTATTTCAAGGTCGCATCGTCGTCCATCCCCAGGCGCAGAAAACCAGCGCGGAAATGAACAACCGCAACCTATTATTATCGGAAGATGCGGAAATCGACGCCAAGCCGCAGTTGGAAATTCTCGCCGATGATGTCAAATGTTCGCATGGCGTGGCGGTTGGACAACTTGATCCCGAATCGATTTTTTACCTAGTGTCTCGCGGGGTGGATCGGGAAACGGCAAAAAACATGCTGACTTTTGCCTTCGCTAATGAGATGGTGGAAAAAATCGGCTTGGAATCTTTGCGTGGACGGGTGCAGGAACATTTGTTGAATCTGTTCCCGCAGACCGGCATTCGGAGGGACTGGCTATGATCGCCACGTTTGATGTCGCCAGAATCCGTCAGGATTTCCCCATCCTAGGCGAAACCATTCATGGCAAGCCTTTGATTTACTTGGACAACGCGGCGTCCACCCAAAAACCCAAAGCTGTGCTGGATACCCTCCTGCATGTCTATGAACATGACTATGCCAATGTGCATAGGGGCGTACACACGCTCAGCCAACGGGCCACGGATTTGTTCGAAGGTGCGCGGGAGAAAATCCGTGCCTTCATCAATGCCCGTGATATAAAGGAAATCATCTTCGTGCGAGGAACCACCGAGGCGGTCAATCTAGTGGCACAGTCTTACGGACGTTCCAGTCTGCAAGCCGGTGATGAAATCCTGATTACTGCAATGGAGCATCATTCCAACATCGTGCCTTGGCAAATGCTCTGCCAACAAACCGGTGCAGTGTTGAAAGTCGCACCAATCAACTTGGCCGGTGAAATCATCATGGAGGAATTCGAGGCATTGTTGACCGAACGCACCAAGCTGGTTTCCGTGGTTCACATGTCCAATGCCTTGGGTACCATCAATCCGGTGAAGCGCATCGTGGAAATAGCCCACGCCAAAGGCGTACCCGTCATGCTGGATGGTGCCCAAGCCATTCCGCACATGCCGGTTGATGTGCAAGCACTGGATTGCGATTTCTACGCCTTCTCCGGGCACAAGTTGTGCGGGCCTTCTGGGATTGGCGTATTGTATGGCAAAGAGGCATTGCTGAAAGCCATGCCGCCTTGGCAAGGCGGCGGCGACATGATCCGCATGGTCACGTTTGCCAAGTCTGAGTATAACACCCTGCCCTATAAGTTCGAGGCCGGCACGCCGGCGATAGCCGAAGCCATTGGCCTTGGCGCGGCTGTGGATTATCTGCAAACCATCGGCATGGATAAGGTAGCCGCTTACGAACAGCTATTGTTAGATTATGCAACCCAAAAAGCACTGGAAATCCCAGCATTGAAAATCATCGGGATCGCGAATGACAAAGGCGCAATACTGAGCTTCACCTTACATCATATTCATCCCCATGATATAGGCACAATGTTGGATCAATTGGGTATTGCCGTCCGTGCCGGGCATCATTGCGCCATGCCGGTAATGGACTTTTTTGGAGTACCCGCCACGGCGCGGGCCTCATTCTCGTTTTACAACACCGTCGAGGAAGTCGATGTATTGATCGACGGAATCAAACAGATCATAGAGGTATTCGGCTAATGTTCGATGAATTACGCGATCTTTATCAGGAAGTGGTGTTCGACCATAACCGCAACCCCCGCAACTTCCGGGTGATGGAAGATGCCACCCGCAAAATTGACGGCTTCAATCCCCTGTGCGGCGACCGCATCACCCTGTACGTCAAGGTACACGACAATGTGATTGAGGATGTCAGCTTCCAAGGTTCGGGTTGCGCCATCTCCACCGCATCGGCCTCGCTGATGACCGAGATAGTCCGGGGTCATACCGAAGAGGAAACCCACGAAATATTCGAGCTTTTCCATCGCATCGTCACTGGCGAGGACAGCAGGACTAATTTCGATGAATTGGGGAAACTTGCCGTGCTGGCCGGGGTGCGCGCCTACCCTGCCCGTGTCAAATGCGCCACCTTGGCCTGGCATTCTTTGGAAGCAGCGTTGAAAGAAGATGCGGAGACGGTTTCGACGGAATAACCAAACAGAAAAAATCCTGCACAAATTTTTTGCTCTACGTCGCGCCGTTGCGTCGTTGCGTGAGTCAAAAATCTTCGCCCTGAGTGACTGGGGTTAGGCAGGATTGCGAGGAAAGCCAAAAGAAGGTCTCACGCAAAGGCGCAACGACGCAACGTAAAAGAATGAAATCTTAGGCTCATGTTGCCATGGGTGAAACGCATTCGTGGGAGCGGTTTTCAACCGCAACGAAAAGTTTATTATCGCGCTTGGAAAGTACTCGCACAAGTTTAATTTGAAATACTGAGAAACCACATGACATCCCCCTACCGCTTAGAAGCCGTGCAACTGCAAGGCGTGGGTGTTTTCGACAATACCCTGATCCGGTTCAAACCCATTGAATCAGCCGAACAGGATGAAAAACTCGCAGAAATTCATTTATTCACGGGGCCGAATGGGTGCGGGAAAAGTACGCTGCTCTATTCATTGGCGGAGATTTTTGATGGTGCTGGCGTACAAAAAAGTTTGATTATGCGGCGATTTAGGAGTGATAAAAGTCGTGTTGATTACCTTTTTGCTGGTGATAATGAACATTATGTATCTGAGTGGGAATCTCCATTAGCTGAGGGAATATATTTTACGGATAAACAATTTGGTAAGCCTTTATTGGATATGGGAATTGCAAGGGAATATACTTATAGTGCAAAGCATGCACTAATGAATTACAGAGTGTCCAAAAGTAGGTTTGAACTAAACCATATTCAGGTTAAGTTTTCTTTCGCTACTTTCGCTTATTCTGGTCAGCGAACTTTACGTAGCGAACCTATGGTTAGCATTAAAGAAATCACTAATTCCCCTTTTGATGCTGCTCATTCGTTTGATAGTACCTTAAGAGTAAATATTTTATTGCAATGGATAGCAAAAAATCGTGTACAATTTGAACTCGCTAAATCCGATAATGATTCAACTAGCGCTGCTACTTATGATTTAGCTTTGAACAGAATTACAGGATTGATCCGCGATGTATGCGATATGGAGGTTGAATTCCGGCTAGAACGCTCACCTTTGGCTGTCACAGTAAAAGTCAACGGCGACACTATCCAATTTGACGGCCTACCCGACGGCTTAAAATCCATCATCAGTTGGGTGGCAGATTTGTCTCTGCGTTTGGAAGCGATACCTTGGGAAGTCGAGCAAGATATATTCTCCCAACCGATTATCTTATTTCTGGACGAAGTGGATATTCATCTGCACCCCAAATGGCAGCGACGAATATTGCCCGCGATCCAGAAACTCCTGCCCAATGCGCAAATCTTTGTCACCACGCACTCGCCGTTTGTGGTGGGTTCGGTGGAAAATGCTTGGGTATATCGTTTGCCAGAACCCGGAACCAAAACCGATGGAGTCATGGAAATAGAGGGCATCCCGTCTGGTGCCGGTAAAAGTTATCGGTTGATTTTGAATGAAATATTTGGCATCGACAAAGAATTCGACATTGAAACCGAAGCCTTGTTTGATGACTTTTATCAGGCTAGGGCGGTTTTCTTGAAAACGCCCACCAATGCCGATGAAGTCATCAAAATAGCCGGTCAATTGGCGGATCGTGGAGAAGAAGCCGCCGCGATTGTGTCTAGGGAATTACGCCAAATGAGCCGCGTGACAGGCGTTGAGGTCAGCCTTGCGTAAACTGACGAGAACAGCAGCACCCGATTGCTTGCAAAGAAAAGCCGCTCATTGGACAGCAAAATATATAGATGCAAAAAACAAAAACCCTGCACATAAATTCAATTGGAAAAAACATGGTACTTGCTCTGAGCTTATCCGACAAAGCCTTAGCGACATGACGCAACAGCATTGTGCGTTTTGTGATGGCATACTGAGGGTAACAAGCCCTGATACTATCGAGCATTTCAAACCAAAAAAAACATTTCCTGAACTAGCTTACGCTTGGGATAACTTATTTCCCTGCTGCTGTGAATGCCAAAGGATCAAAAAGGAGCGTTTTGACGAATCGCTACTAAAACCTGATGACCAAGACTATGATTTCAATAGCTATTTCACTGTAAATTATCGAACAGGGGAAATCGAACTTTGTCTTCATGCTGATAACAAAGCACAAACTAGGGCGCGGGTTACCCTAGAATTATATGGACTTAATTCTAAGGAAAGAATGAATGCTCGTATACAACAAATGGAACATTTTTCAAAGGCGGAAAAACCCTTTATTGATGATTACAACTATCGTTTTTTTTTGGAATAGTGCATACATCGGCAAGGGGTTGCCGACCTACTGCGGTGATGATTCGGCTAATTGCCTAGCAGTAGGTTGGCAAGTTGGCAACCCTTAGCCGCCAATGGTTTCGGCATCCGTGCATATCACTAAAGCCTGTAAAAGTTTTACAGCGTTTTCATTTTAAAAATGTAAATAAAAATGATGGACTTTCACTCAACCCTTTGATTAAAATTAACATCCTATGCAATCATGCTTTTTATCAAATAATTATTTGAGGTTGAAAACGCTGTATGAGTGACTGGATAAATGTAATTGCTGATTCCGCCCTAGCCGAAGGAGAGCATATTGTAGTGGACATTGACGGCGTGGCGGCTGCGGTGTTCAGGCTTGACGGTTCGTTATATGCCATTGAAGATGTCTGCACTCATGACGGGGCGGAAATCGCGAGCGGTCAGCGGGAAGGCGGCGAAATTATCTGCCCGCGCCACGGCGCAAGGTTTTGCCTGAAAACCGGCAAGGTGCTGCGAGGACCGGCCTACGAGGATCTTCCTTGCCTGACGGTACAAGTTGAAAATGGCATAATCCAAGTTAAGGATGAACGCTGGGGTTGAAGCGTCCCCATTAACAGGTAACAGGCGATTTGCCCAACCCCCCATTGCTTACATTTATAATTCTAGCGGTTTTCCAAGTATTTCTGCTCATGCCATTGCGCCTGCTCAAGTTGCCCAATATTTCGATAACATTTTGCCAAATGTTGGTGGGCCTCTTGGTAGCCCGGCCATAATTCCAAAGTGCGCTTGAATTCGGGAATTGCTACCGCACACTGATTGGCATCCATCAATGCGCAACCCAAGTTGAAATGGGCTTGGTAGTAATTAGGTTCTTGTTGCAGATAATCTTGGTATAGTGGAATGGCGGCTTGATTCTGGCCGCTCAATTGCAATTTCAACGCTTGCGAAAACAGGCTTAAATTGACAGGTGGCTTAGGTTGGGGCCGGTTTTTGCTGTTGTAAATAAAGATTGAATAACCAATTTTTTCGTCCGGTTCGCGCAGCAGCATCCAATCATAGCAGCGTTTTTTTGCCAAGTCGTAAGTCAACAATAACTGCCCGGCATGTATGGCGACCAATTCGCCAGTATCCTCGCAGGGTATGGGTTTTATGGCAATGCCCGCCCGGTTCAAAACCACCCCGCCCCAACCGAAAGGCCCAAAAGCAACTTCCCTGATTCCGCGATTTTGCAGCCAGCGTCCCAATTCCGCATCACCTTGACCATAATCGTCGCCTGTCACGGAAATTCGCCAGCCTTGACCTGCGCCACCACCCAAAAAGTTAAAATACATCAAATAATTAGGATAAATAGCCAACGTATTGAATCCACTCATTGCAACCAAGCCACCCACTGCAACCTTTTTCCATCGGCGCAATGGATAACGCAAAGCATAACCGGCCAGAAGAAACAAAAAAGGGAAGGCAGGTAAAATATGGCGAACCCCTATTTGCATTTTTCCATTGGAAGCCACCAACAGTAAGAAAATGGGGGGGATCATTAAAAATAAGACGTTCCACCAATCCCTGGGAAGACGGGATACCGCCCGCGTGACTCCCAAGCCGATCAATATTAAACTGGGTATTGGAAGCTTGATCAGCAAAAGCATCAAAAAATAATTAGGCCACCCTCCATAACCCGCCTGTCCCA
>Ga0265593_1001126_pt1 | contig 12820 bp, 14 predicted proteins | sample saktaG_8_FD_190136 | JGI IMG/M metagenome (GOLD analysis project Ga0265593, IMG submission 190136) | Saline water microbial communities from Sakinaw Lake, British Columbia, Canada - sak_2011_5_24_36m | ecosystem: Environmental > Aquatic > Non-marine Saline and Alkaline > Saline ...
ATGTGATGTGTCGTGACGGATGATATATCGAAAACTTTCTTTATCTCCAAGCCCAATCGCAGAGTTGCACATTATGGTGAAAAATGGAGCGACGTAGGAGCGACATTTCACCATAACGTTAGGCATATCCGAAGTTTTTCTGAAGCGGAGCGTAAGAAAAATTTGGGAGAGAAAATTTTGCTTTCCTTAATTTATTATAAAGTGCAAAATTTTTGAACCGGATATGCCTTGTTATGTGATGTAAAATTCTTTCTTTTTTCTTTTTTTAAATTTGCTTTTTATTCTAAATGATAAATAAGTTTTTTTTGTTTTTGATTTTGGGCAGAGGGGTCAGGGGTGAATGCCCAAAATCAAAAACTCCTCATTGTATTTTTAGGCTTGAGTTAGAGCCATTCTGCTATTTGCTAAATCAACATATTTTTTCTCTTTTTCAATTCCAATCCAATTTCTGCCCAACGCTTTTGCGACGAAAGCAGTTGTACCGCTTCCTAAAAATGGATCTAGGACTATGTCATCTTTTTTGCTTGCCGCTAATATCACTTGTTGGATTAATTTGAGCGGTTTTTGTGTTGGATGTGCCTTTATACCGTTTTCATCTTTTAGTCTTTCATTTCCTCTGCATAATCCAAAAACCCAGTCCGTGTCTTTCATTTGCTTACCGCCATTCATGATCTTCATTTGCTCATAGTTAAATGTGTAACCTTTGCATGTTTTATCTTTCACTGCCCAAACCAGTGTTTCGTGATTATTTGTAAATCTTCTCCCATTAAGATTTGGTAGGGCATCAGTTTTAACCCAGATAACATCATTCAAAAACCAAATTCCCAAATCCTGCATAATTGTGCCGACACGAAAAATATTATGATACATTCCAATAACCCACATTGTTCCCGTTGGCTTTAATATTCTTTGGCTTTCTTTGAGCCAGTTTTTTGTAAAATTATCATAGTCCTCATAGCTTTCAAATTTATCCCATTCATCATCAACTGGAATAACTTCAGTGCCATTGGCTCTTTTTAATCTTTTTCCTTTCGGGAGTTGCAAAAAATATGGTGGATCTGCAAAAATCAAATCAACAGAGTTATCTGCAAAATCTTTTAGCACTTCCAAGCAGTCGCCATGGATTATTTTATTTATGTATTTTTTCATATTGATAAATGCCATTTGCTCGAATCAACTCTTGCAATGACGGAATTGACAATAGTTGATCATTTTTTCTATGAATTATTTTATGACAATTAGCACAAACAGGAACGACACCACTAATGGCTTCACTTACAGATTGCTCAAAATTTTCCTCTTTTGCGAATATTGGTTTTAGATGATGAATTTCAATATATCCCTTACCAACTTCACCATAAAAATTTTCAAAATTAAAATTACACGCCGAGCAATAAATTTTTCCATTTTGAGAATAATGTTCTTTGGCGATAATAACCAATTTTCTAGATCTCGACTTAGTTTTTATTTGACTAAATTTCGTAAAACCTTCTTCAATTATTAAATTTGAATAATCTTTTTCGATTACATCTTTTCTTTGAATTTCATTAAAATTGTTATCTAAAATAAATGTAAAATTGTTTATATTTTCCAACAGATATTTTTCCCCTTTGTCGGTTATTTTGTGCAATCCATCTCTTTCAAGTTTATCATATGTTGCCAAATCCTTGCTTTCTAGCGTGCGGTGTGAAACTAAATTTCTTACTTTTTGACTAAAGTATGTGTCATTTCTGCCTGAAATTATTTCTAAATCATGCCCAGATATTTCCAGTTCATTGGAAAGCAAAAGAATTAACTCAGATGTTCTCAGGCCATTCTCTTTGTTGAGCAACAAATAATTAAGTGTAGGAATAATTAAATCATTTTCTGAATAAATCATAGTTTAGAAATTATAAATAACAAGGTGTTCAACGTCTCTGTCGTTCCTGCCTTTCATATTGTAGAGATATGTTTTTTCAAAACTGTCCACTTTAATTCCTTGTTTATTTTTATACAAATCATAAATAAAAGCAGTTTTTTTGATAATTAAAATGAAGTTAGCCTTGGTGTTATATAAGCATTTAGCTAATCTTTCTTGATCTTTTTTATCAAAAACTGCTTTTTCATAATCGCTAAAATCAGTATCATAGGGAGGATCAAGAAAAATAAAATCATTTTTATTTAAATCTTTTTGAGAAAGAATTTTTTCAAAATCAGTATTTAAAATTTTTGTATCTTTAAAAACTTTTTCAACTTCTTCACTAAGTATATAATCTACTTTATTTCTAAAATCCTTATTATTGTACGCAATACCGCCGTAGGGAATGTTGAAATCTCCGCTGGCATTAAATCTAAACATTGAGGCGTAACAAAATTCTCTTATAAAATAATAATTTGAGATTTTTTTTGCTAAAGATGTTTTGTATTTTGAACCATTTTTATTCATTACATCTCGGAAGTGCATATAAAAACCGCTTCTAAAAGCTGTTTCAATGTTTTTGTGTAAGTCGCCATCTGGCAATTTGCCACGGTCCTTTTCAATTTTTTTAGTTCTGCTAATTTTTGAAATTAAATTTTTAATTACTTCTTGAAGTAAATTATTTGGATCAAGAGCAAAATTTTTCGAAAACAAACCATTAAATTGATCCTCTTTCGCTTTGAGTTTTTTAGTTATTATTTCTTTAACTTCTTTTTCTGTTTTTTTATCATCCGTGTATTCTTCGTACAGTTTAATAAAATCATTTTCAAAAATACTTATATACTTTGGAATTTTTTCCCAGTTATCGACATAATCATACAGGCATTTTTTAAATTCTTTTTTATCATTTTCACACTTAATAAAACGATAAAATTCGATTAACTCTGCACAAATATCATTTATTATAGCCTTTTTTGGTTGAAGTTTAAAAAATATTGCTCCGCCACCAAAAAACGGCTCGATATATCGAGTGTGTTTTGGTATGAGATTTTTAATTTGCTCATACTCTTTAGATTTTCCACCAGGCCATTTAATAAGTGAATTCATAAATTATCCAAGATAAGTTTTTTTGATTGAATCTAGAGATTTTTTAATTAAATCAGCTTTTTCTTTATACGCATCAAGTACAATTTTATATCCTTCATCTGATTTGCATACAAAATCCCAAAAATCTTTTCCGATTAAAAGCTCATCGTCTGAAAAAAATTGTCTGACCCGTTCTTGTTTCCATGGTTTTCCTTCGCCGAAACGATTATATGCAGTTGCAAAAAACATTTGAATTTTTGTATCTTGTGGTAATGTATTTGATAAAATTGCAAATTGCTCCAGCAGAGCTTCCTTTTCTGATCTAGCTTTTTTATTGTCTAGATCGCCACCAATTTTTAGCTCAATCAAAAAATTATCGCCTGTTTCTTTATCAATCAAATAGTAATCACTATCATGTCTTTTGGTTACGAGTGCTTGATCTTCGGGTTTAACACGCAAAAATTGATAATCTTCCACCGTAGGTGGAGTTATTTCTCTGCGTTTATATTTCTCTAGTAATTCCGCCATGTCTTGGGTTTGTTTTAGACTAAGCGGACCCTCGACATTCTGCTTAACTTCGTATGTTAATTTTGCAATGTTAATTGCCATTTTTTCCAACATATTGCCCAAGGAGCTATCAAGCGATCGCACTAAAGCAGTGTAATATTGTATTTCTGGACCAAGAACCGCAATAAAAACATTATGAATTTTCATGTTTAGCGTTCCTGACGGATCTTCTAGCTCGCCTTCGTGTCTCCCTTGAAATCCAACCGCGAAAGATTCAACTGACGCGTGAACAATAGATCTTATAGCTTCTTTTTTGCTTAGAATATCTTGTGTCATATTTTGTAGTTATATTTTTAAAAGTTTCCTCTATTATACCTCAAAAAAATCTAAAATAGAAATCGTTTTTTACTGCCCCTTTGTGGGCAGAAAAAACACCTTATTACCCCTTATAAATAGATAAAAAAAACTTATTCTTCCTTATTATTAAAAAAAGCAAATTTAAAAAAAGAAAAAAGAAAGAATTTTATTTCACATAATGTGCAACTATGCGATGCCCCGCCCCCAAGGCGGGGTTTGGGCATAGCCGTATAGTGGGTGTTATGTGATGTGTCGTGACGGATGATATATCGAAAACTTTCTTTATCTCCAAGCCCAATCGCAGAGTTGCACATTATGGTGAAAAATGGAGCGACGTAGGAGCGACATTTCACCATAACTCGTTTATATGCGAAGTAATTTCTTATAGTATACAAAATATTGCAATAATTGCGAATATTTTGTATAATCACCTTGCTGTTTAATTTTATCAAAAATGTCAATGGATGTCTACTTGAAGAAAATGGAGGATGAGCTAAGACTTAGGAAATATAGTCCGAAAACTATCAAGAGTTATACCGGTTGCGTGGCCGAATATTTGCGCGCTAAGGGAAACAATTTTGAAAAAGTTGATATTGATTTTATCAAAAAATTTATTCTATCAAAAATTGGCAAAGGTAGATCTTCACAAACAACCAACCAAGCCCTGCAAGCAATCAATTTTTTCTGTTGGAATGTTTTGAACTATCAAGGAAAAATTGAGGTTCACTTTGCCAAAACTTCAAGCAAATCGCCAGTCGTGCTTTCCAGGGGTGAAATCCAGCTGATTTTAGGAGAAATCTTAAACCAAAAACACAATCTGATGATTGCACTTGCTTATGCTGCCGGTCTTCGAGTTAGCGAAGTGACCAACTTGAAAATAGGGGATTTGAATCTTGCGGAATTGACAATCCATATCAAGGGAGCCAAGGGAAATAAGGATCGCATAACTATCCTGCCTGAAAAATTAACTCCTCAATTAGCCAGAATTATTGCTGGGAGAAATTTGAATGACTTTGTCTTTGGCAGTGAGCGAGGCGGGAAATTGACTGAACGAACTGCTCAAAAAGTTTTCGAAAAAGCTTTGAAAAAAGCAGGAATTCAGAAAGATGCCACCTTTCACTGCCTCAGGCATTCATTTGCGACGCATTTGTTGGAAAATGGGGTTGATGTGAGATATGTGCAGGAATTGCTTGGGCATGCTAATATTAGAACAACTCAGATTTACACAAAAGTGACCAATCCAATGCTGAGAAATATCAAGAGTCCATTATAACAAAATCATCCGAGGACCGTCCTTAGAGAATTGCATTTTTAAAACTTTATAAAATTTACAACTTTTGACAAACTTTATAAAGTTTCATATTAGTAAATAAAGTTATGGCAACCAAACAAGCAACTGTCGATTATATTTTGGATCAATTAGCCTCGCTTGGCGATGTGAGCGCGCGCAAAATGTTTGGCGAATATGCGCTCTATTTCGATGGGAAAGTGGTGGGTCTGATTTGCGACGACACCCTTTTTGTTAAAATTACCGAGGCGGGCAAGGAATTTGTGGGCGGCCATTATCAAGAAGGTTTTGCCTATCCAGGTGCAAAAGCTTCAATGGAAATTTCTGGCGACCTGCTTGAAGACCATCGCTGGCTTTGCGAGTTGATTTTGATCACCGCCAGCCAGTTGCCACTACCGAAGAAGAAAAAATAAAAATCAAATATATTTTTGGAAATAAAAAAAGAAGGCAGAACATATCCAATGTTCTGCCTTTAACTGTTTACCTCCTTTTTTAAATTTCAGCTTCTATTTTTTTGTAGAAGTCTGTTGGAATACTAACGTTGTCTCTCGCGGGGCAATGACAATTGAAAACATTTTTGTTCATTGCTCTTTTGTAGTTTGGACAACGCATCCAAACATCTTTCAAGGATTTTTCCTTGCGGATATCACTTGAAAAGATTGTGGACTCGTCACATCTTCCAGCACATAGATTGATCTGCCCCGAAAGATTTAGATAGAATCCAGCGGCTGTCTGATTGCAAACATGACAGCCTGGATACATAGATATTCCGTCCTCTTTCAGCTTGGCTACTGAAATTAGATTTGTACTTATTGACCATTTATAAATTCTTACATAGAGCTTCTCTAGGTCTGCTATGTAAAGGTTGCTTTGGTCTAAAGTACTTCCGGAATATTCTCCGTATCCTCTCTTGAGCTCATCTGAGCCCTTGCCACTCATCACCGTTGGACAGGACAACATATAAATGTTCCTGACTCGTGCCCAAGTGAAAATATCGAAAACCTCCTCGACATTCTCTGGCTTAATCGGAGCCGCTATCATAGCCAGACGAGTAGCTTCACCTGGAATATATTTGTTAAAACCAGCCTTGACTAAGGCTATCAGGGCGGCATCCCTGAATTTAACATATTCCTTTATTGGCGAATTTCCAACACTTACGCCAACACCCACGAAAGCCTCTTGCATCTCTTTATCAAAAGAGTTGAAGCCCAAAAAGATGCTCACTTTCAGGCGATATAACTCAGCAATGAGCTCCTCGCTCGTGTTGATTCTATATTGCGAATTATATTTTTTTGCAAGATCATCACTACCCAGGACATGACCCTTGGTGAAAATTCCGACGCCGATGTCCATTCTGGTTATTTCCCTGAGAAAACCTAGAAAATCAGGATTTTCAAATGGTTCGCCTCTTCCGAGAATCTTGATTTCCTTTAAACCAAGTTCTTTGGCTTCTTTAATGTAGCCAATAATCTCCTCAGGACTAAGTGCCCGATGATCTGAATCGATTTTGTCGAATCTATCATCTCTTCTGAAACAATGTGGGCAACGCAGGCTACATGTGTTACCGAAATCGACATCCATCGTCAGCAACTTCGCAGTTCCGTCTGGAAGGAGGGAATGCAGATCTTCCCTTGGGATGTTTCCCCAATATTTGACATCGTTTAGATATCCATTGGGAAATTTAACATCGTTTATAGCTCCAGTAGGAAAATTGTTTGGAAATACTGCGGGAATATTTTTGAGGAGAAATAGTATAGAGTTTTTCATGGTTGCTATTATTTAATTGTTGTAAAAGATCAATTTTTTGTTAGCGATAATTTATCGTAACAGGCTATGATAGCAAACTTTTGGCATAATGTCAAGCATTAAAGTCTAAATATGGCTTTATTTAAGCTAGAAAAGAAGAAAGTGTGGGATTAACTTGACACAAAGGAGCTTTTTTGATAAAATTGTAGTATGAAAAAACAATCAGTCTTGAAAAAACAATTGCAAGCCACGGGACTTTCAAGCAATGAAGTTTCGGCCTATTTGGCATTGCTTGATTTGGGCAAAGGCACGGTTTCGCAAATTTCTCGCAAGGCGGGGCTTAATCGCACGACTGGCTATGACATTTTGGATCGACTGGTTGCCAAAAGATTGGTGAGCATCTCTGGCAAAGAACCAAAGCAAGAATATCTCGCCGAGTCGCCAGACCGAATTGAGAACTTACTTCTGGATGAGTTGGAAGAAAAACAAAGCCAACTTGAAAATGCGCGCCAAACAATTCCTGAGCTTAAATCTATGCATAATATGGCGGGACGTCCTCAAATCAGGTTCTATGAGGGCACGGAGGGTTTGAGGCAGGTCTATGAAGACACGCTGACCTCTCATGAGCCCATCAGGGGTTACGCTAGCGTGGATGATATGCATCTTGGACTGCCTGGATATTTTCCAGTGTATTATGAGCGACGTACGCAGAAAAATATTCCTATTCGGGCTATTCTTACTGATACGCCCGAAGGTAGGGAGCGAGCCAAACACGACGCCGAAGAAATTCGTCAATCCGCTTTTGTGCCAGCTGAAAAGTATGGTTTTCATCCAGAAATTAATATCTATGACAACAAAATCATGATCGCTTCTTGGCGAGAAAAACTTGGAATTATCATTGAATCTGGTGAAATTGCAGACGCAATGAAAAAGATTTTCGAATTGGCTTGGATTGCAGCCAAAGGGATGGAATAGTAATAGTGGCTTGTTTAAAGTAAACTAATTAGCATAACTCATTATATAAGTATGAAATTTTCATTTGAGGCGGAAAATTATAGAAAAAAACTCACAGAAGAAATTCTTGAAAAAAGAAAGTCTGGTGACAACATGGGTGCATATGGTATCTTAAAAGAAAAAGAAAATAGTCCTGAATATCAAATCGCTAAAGCAATCACAATAATAAAGAAAAATGAAAATGAAGAAAAAACAAAAGAGCAAATACAGCAGGAACGAGAAGAAATTTTCGCTTATATGGAACAACAAGGTTTTGATGTCATTGACTTATCAAAATCTATTCCCGATGAGATTAACATATTAATTGATAAAACACGCCTGTCTTCATTAGGAGAAACATCAAAACGATACTTGCCTTTAGAAGGACGAGCAGAAATGGTTGCAGAATATTTAGATAGCATAACAAATGGGGAATATAGCGATAAAAGAAATCCAAATCATGTCATTGATGCTTATTGGGAACGCGGAGTTGGGGGTGTAGCTGAAGATACATTGCAAGGTCATTCTTACTCGTACTTGTCTATGCCGCTTAATTTTGGTTTGAATGGAAAATGCTGGGTTGTATTTGGAAATTCACCATTTATTGATCGAGAGCCAAGTAAGCCTATTGTTATTTTCACACTTGAGAATCCTATTTTTAAAAAACTAATGCAAGACCAATATGATCCTGAGTTAGATCAGTGGATACAAAAAAAGAAAGTTGAAATAAACGGGGAGGAAAATTATCAAATTAGTCAAGATGAAGCGAAAATGGTTCCAAATATTATCTTAGATCAATTACCAGTTAATATGCACCAAAAGATAGAAGGTACCTATTTAAAGTTTAATAATCCTAAGTTGTTAATGGTTTTAAAAGAATATGGATACACGCAAGAAGATAAGTCTGTTTTTACATGGCCTCTTATTGCTAGTTACATAATTGATTTGAAAGATAAAACCATGTTCAAGTTTAATCCTGAGAAAAATATCAAAAAATAATTTAGAGGGAAAGACTTGGAATCATAATTGAATCAGGCGAAATTGCCGATGCAATGAAAAAAATTTATGAATTGGCTTGGATTGCAGCCAAGGGGATGGAAGAGAAGCGGTAGCTTGTGTTATTTGGCAGATTTTGTACAATTAGGATAGTTGACAAGTCAAAATATATGGAAATAAATAGCAAACAACAAGCAAAACTGAATAAAATTTTGAAAAAATATCGCCTGAAATTGATCATTCTTTTTGGTTCTTTTGCGAGTGGCAAGAATCATAAAGAGAGCGACCTTGATCTCGCTGTGTTGGGTGCAGAAAAAATTTCTTTTGAAAATCAAATCAAGCTAATCAATGAGTTTACAAAAATTTTCAGTCAAGAAATTGACTTGACGGTTCTCAATAACGCCAATCCCTTGTTGGGTTTTCAGATAAGTAAAAATTCCTTGCTTCTTGCTGGCAAGCAAGCTGATTTTTTGAATTTCAAATTGCAAGCTTTTCACGCTTTCAATGACTATGCTCCATATTTTGAAATGGAAAGAAAGCTAAACAAAAGAATTATCCAAGCATATGCCAATTGATAAAAAACTTATTAGCCGAAAAATAACTTTCATTAACAAAGACTTGTTGGCGCTGAAAAAGTTAAGCCAGTTGTCGCTTAAAACTTATTTGAGCCAAACTGATTATGAGGCGATGGCGGAAAGATATTTGGAGCGAATTATTGGGAGGATGATTGATATCAATTATCATATTTTGTCAGAATTGGAAAATCAAATCCCAACTGATTATTTCAGCTCTTTTGTTGAACTTGGGAAGAAGAAATATTTGTCAAAGCTTCTTGCCGAAACGCTTGCCAACTCAGCTGGCCTGCGAAATCGTCTAGCACATGAATACGATGAAATTGATGAAAAGAAAGTTTTCGCTGCCATTGGTACTTGCCTGAAAGACGTGCCAAAATATTTGAAGCAGATTATGAAATCTCTGGATTTATAATTCTTGGCAAAGATTTTCTAACGGATATTGCAAAAAGTCGCATATGCCAGAATTTGATATATTTTTTATTTAAATAAACCTTATGAATGGATATTCTTGGTATTCACAGCTGACAAAACCTTCTTGGTCACCGCCGGCTTGGCTTTTTGGTCCGGTGTGGACTTTTCTCTATGTCCTGATTTTCATTTCTTTCGGCAAAGTTTTTTTGATGACCTGGAAAAAGGAAATTGGGCTGATGATTGCTTTGCCTTTCGTGCTTAATCTGATTTTCAATTTTGCTTTTACTTCGCTTCAATTCGGACTTAAAAACAACCTTCTGGCAGCGGTTGATATTCTGCTTATTCTCGGGACTTTGATCTGGGCGATGATTGCGATTCGTCCCTACGCTCCTTGGATAGCCTATCTTCAAATTCCATATTTGCTCTGGGTTTGCTTTGCAACGGTCTTGCAATTGACCGTGACTTGGCTAAACAGATAGCCGAGCAAACTATTGACAATATTATGGTAATATGCTACTATGATTATAGTAAACAGTAACTATAAAGTATGTTTGAAATTAAATCAAAAGTCGCAGAAAAATTGTTGGGATATTATTCGCTTAACCCGACAGCTAGGCATTATATTAATGAACTGGCTAGAATTTTACATCTAGATCCAGCAAATCTTGATAAACAACTAAAGAAACTTGAACTTGAAGGGCTTTTTTCTTCACAAACGCAGGGTAATTTAAAGTATTTTTTTCTGAATATAAATTATCCTTTGTTTGAAGAGTTTAAAAAAACTTACGCTTTTAAATATGGAGTGGAACGCAAGATTTCTCAAGCTTTGAGAAATCTTGAAGGACTTGAAGCTGGTTATATTTTTGGATCCTATGCAAAAAATAATTTTGGTGCTCAGAGTGATATTGATATTTTGCTAATTGGCGACCATTCTTCTCTTGAAGCAAAGAGAAAACTGGCAAAACTTGAAAGTGAATTTTCACGAGAACTGAATGTGATTGACATGACCCAGCAGGAACTTTCTAAAAGAAAAAAACAAAAAGATGAATTTGTGGAGAATTTATTTAAAAATAAAATGATTAAAATAATCTAGTATGTTTGAAAAATTTGTTTTTTCGGAAAAACAAGTGACAAATTACTATAAATCAGCATTGAGAGATTTAAATATTGCCAGAAAAGCTGATGAAACTGAAGTAACTTTCAGGTTTTGTTATGACGCACTCTTGAAATTGGCAATCGCTGTTTCGGCTAAAAACAGTTTGCGAGTAAAAGCTAGACAGGGCCATCATATCAAATTAATTGATAAGATGGCAGAAATTTTAGGGGAAACTGATATTAAAATTATTGGGCAGGAAATGCGCTCCAAAAGAAACTGGGATTTGTATGGGGGCGGAATAATTATTTCAAAAAAAGAAGCTCTTGAATATTTGCAATGGGTGGAGGATATTTTTAGAAAGGGCGAGCATTATCTTGATGCAAAAGCAAGGTTATTTCACTAAATTTGCCTTTTCTCTTAAAGTTCTTTAGTCTTAGAATATGACTCCGGTAGTGAGAATTCGAAAAATATTCTTAGCTGGCTACTAGATTAAACAAAAAATAATTTTAAGGACTATTTTATACAATAGAGGCTTGTTTCGGGCAAAGCCCATTCGAATTTCTACTACCGGATGAATAATAACGTCGAAGAAATCAAAGCGAGGCTCAATATTGTCGATGTGGTCGGCGAATATGTGAGATTGACCAAAGGCGGGGCAAACTGGAAGGGTTTGTGTCCTTTTCATAGTGAAAAAAGTCCATCTTTTATGGTCAATGAAGAAAAGCAGATATTTCACTGTTTTGGTTGCAGTAAGGGTGGAGACGTTTTTACTTTTGTGCAGGAAATTGAAAGCATGGATTTTCGAGAAACCTTGAAAATGCTGGCCGAAAAAGCAGGAGTGCAATTGGAAGAATACAAGGGCGTGCCACAAGAGAAAGACCACAAAAAAAGAGTTTTGGAAGCTTTAGAATTAGCCACAAAATTTTTTGAAACCCAACTTTGGAAAGGAATGGGCAAGGACAAGGTTTTGGGATATTTGAATGAGCGTGGCATCAGTGATGACAGTATTAGGAATTTTCGCCTCGGCTATGCCCCAGCCGGTTGGGATAACATTTTGAAATTTTTGCAGTCGCGCGGTTTTTCAATAGATGAAATTTCCAAAACCGGCCTGCTTGTGCAAAAGAATCCAGATCCTCTAAAAGCTAACAGCTATAAGCTAGAAGCTAGTTTTTATGACCGTTTTCGCGATCGCATTATGTTTCCCATTGAAGACCCGATGGGCGTAGTGGTTGGCTATACAGCTCGAGTGGCCCCCGGGCAAGATGAATCGCAAGCCAAATATATCAACACGCCAGAAACGCTAGTTTATCATAAAAGCAAAGCGCTCTATGGTCTTTCGCGAGCCAAGCAAAACATCAAACAAAAAAATTTCACACTGCTGGTTGAAGGTCAAATGGACGTGATCGCTTGTCATCAAGCAGGCCTTCAAAACACTGTGGCAGTTTCTGGCACAGCGCTGACTGCCGATCATGTGACCATCTTAAAAAGATATAGCGATAATATTGCAATGCTTTTTGATATGGACAGCGCTGGCAAGCAAGCAGCCCGCAAAAGCGCTGATTTGTGTTTTGGGCAAGATGTCAAAGTAAAAATGGTGACTCTCACGCAAGGCAAGGACGCAGCCGAACTGGCTGCCAAGGATCCGCAACTCTTGATTTCGGCAGTGACAAGTTCAGTTGAAGCTGTGCAATCTTTTTTTGCTGAAGCTTTGAAAGAATTTGATCAAAAGACGGCCGAAGGTAAAAGAAACATCGCCAGTGTTGTGCTTGGTCACGTAGCAAATATGGCAAGTCAGATTGAAAGAACTCATTGGATCAAAAAATTGGCTCATCAATTGGATGTGGAAGAAAAAGTTATCAGTGACGTAT
>Ga0265593_1001127_pt1 | contig 12808 bp, 12 predicted proteins | sample saktaG_8_FD_190136 | JGI IMG/M metagenome (GOLD analysis project Ga0265593, IMG submission 190136) | Saline water microbial communities from Sakinaw Lake, British Columbia, Canada - sak_2011_5_24_36m | ecosystem: Environmental > Aquatic > Non-marine Saline and Alkaline > Saline ...
AAGATAAGCGACGGTGTCACCACATTTAACTGTAATAGTGACTGTTAAAGAAATTTCATAATGAGCATTTTCTAAATTATTAACCTGCGTGCCAAGGTTAAAATCAACAGAGGGTTCCCATTTCATTGTAAAAATACCAGGAGAATTAGGTGTTTCAAATGAAACATCTTTGGTATACAGTTTTTGAATGGAAAATTGTTTTTCTTCGTTGTTGGTAATTTCTTCAGCCATGATATTTTTTATTTAAGTTAATAAGAAAAAGGAAAGGGTTAAATTATTTAGATTGTTGCTTGATAGAGCCTTTTTTAATGGGCAGTTTGTAATCACTTTCCCAAGATTGCATCCCGCCAGTAATAACAAAAACGTGCTCAAAACCAGCTTTAGTTAACATTCTGCCAGCCGTTGCCGAACGTGTGCCAGATTGACAAGAAATAAGTATAGGCGTGTTTTTATACTGCTCCAAATTGGGCAATTCTTCAGCAATTTTACCTAAAGGGATATTGATTGAGTCTTTAATATGGCTTGGCATAAACTCAATAGGTTCGCGTACATCGATGACAATAGCTGTGCTGTCATTCATTTTAGCAACCGCTAACAAGGGAGTAATTGAGGTAAATTTTTTAAATGCAGTTTCAGTAAAATCCTGAATTAAAAAATACAGCACGACCAACACTGCCATGACTAAAAGGTAGTGATTTAACGCAAATTCTAGAAAACGATCCATGAGTATGATTTTAGTTAGTGGTGAATTGAATGGGTAAACTTACTTAAGAGCAAAAAATTTCTCTCATCATTTCAATAAGTTGAGACATTCTTTTGTCATCGATATAGTAATAAACTCGATTAGCTTCTTTTTTAAAGCCAAGAATCTTTTTTTCTTTAAGAATAGAAAGATGCTGAGAAATATTGCTTTGACTGGTGCCCACTTGCTCAACAATGTCTTGCACATGAACTGATTTATTGCCAAGAACACAGAGAATTTTAAGTCTTAATGGATGTGACATGGCTTTTAAGCAACGTGCTGCTTGGGCAATGTCAGCATCTTCGTAATGTTGATTAGTTGTATCAGTATCCATACGCGTTAACGATAAATTTAAATTTGTGCATTCCATTTTAAAAATTAAGCTGCCAATAATTTTATACACAACTGTCACTAACGTGTATTAATATAGCGCACAGCGTGTTAAGACTAGATGAATTATGCTAGTTCCACAAAATGATACCTTTTTTTTAGTATTTTGAGCAATCGATAAAACCCGCTTTACCGTTTTGCTTATTTAAGTCCAGGAGAGAAATAAACCATGTTAAATCGACCTAAGCCCTTAGTCTTACTTATTCTTGACGGATTTGGCTATTCGACTGAACAAGAAAATAATGCTATTGCCATGGCAAATACCCCGTGCTGGGATGCATTACAACGCGATTACCCCATGACCTATTTAACATGTTCAGGACATGATGTCGGTTTGCCCGATGATCAAATGGGTAATTCTGAAGTAGGACATCTTCATATAGGCTCTGGACGGTATGTGCCACAAGACTTTACGAAAGTAAATGATGCCATAAGTGATTTGAGTTTTTTTAGTAATCCTGTGCTATGTAAAGCCATTGATGAAGCTAAAGAAAAAGGCAGTGCTTTGCATATTTTAGGTCTGTTATCGCCCGGTGGTGTGCACAGTCATGAACAACAGTTACTAGCTATGGTCGATTTAGCGGCACAACGTGGCTTGAAAAAAGTATATTTACACGGTTTTTTAGATGGACGTGATGTCCCCCCTAAAAGTGCGCAAACCTCTATTGACCTATTAGCCGCAAAATTTGCAGCCTTAGGTTGTGGGCAAATAGCCTCAATTATGGGACGTTTTTATGCAATGGATAGAGATAATCGCTGGGATAGAATTAAAAAAGCGTATGACTTATTGATAAAAGGTGAGACTGAATTGACTGTCGATACCGCCAGTCAAGGCTTGGCCTCCGCCTATGCACGTAACGAGTCTGACGAATTTGTCTTACCTACCGCAGTATTGTCCGCCGAGGGTCAGATTATTCGCATTGCACCTGAAGATTCGGTGGTGTTTATGAATTTCCGCGCCGATCGTGCCAGAGAAATTTCCCAAGCCTTAACTGCCACAGAGTTTGATCATTTTGAGCGTGGTGCTGCGCCCCATCAAGGATATTTTTGTACTTTAACGGAATATCATCAAGCCTTTACTTATCCGATTGCCTTTCCATCAGTAGATTTAAAAAATGGCTTAGGTGAAGTCTTGTCCAATCAAGGCATGAAACAATTGCGTTTAGCTGAAACAGAAAAATATGCCCACGTGACATTCTTTTTAAGTGGTGGCGTGGACACGGCATTTGTTGGCGAAGAACGTATTTTAGTGCCCTCACCTAAGGTAAAAACTTATGATGAACAGCCAGAAATGAGTTTGCCAGAGGTGACCGATCATTTGGTTGCAGCTATTACTGGTGGCCAGTACGATGTGATTATTTGTAACTTTGCAAATTGTGATATGTTGGGTCATACAGGTATCTTATCAGCCGCCATTACCGCTGTTGAAGCAATAGATCACGCCTTACAAAGAACCGTTGAGGCATTGAAATCAGTAAATGGTCAATTATTGTTAACTGCTGATCATGGCAATATTGAACAGATGCAAGATAAGGTCTCTGCACAAGCTCATACAGCACACACGACTAACTTAGTACCATTTGTGTTGGTTGGCGGTTCTCAATCGCTGGTCTCAGCTGGGACGTTATCTGATATTGCACCCACCATGCTGGCAATTTTAGGCATTGATAAACCTAGTGAAATGACTGGGCATTCCTTGTTAAAAAATTAATTAATGTGTGAATGAATTTAACACCACGATTACTCGCCTTAGTGGGTTTGCTTACCGTTAATGCCTATGCTGAAGATTTTTCTTTTATTCCAGAAGGCTTATTTTCTTTTGAAACAACGTCTGCTAAGGCTCAGCAATCGTCCTTTGGACAGTCAGATGAAGCGTTAGCAGACATTGAAAAACGGTATGGAGAAGCTGCGGCATTATTAAAAGCCGCGCAACGTAAAATTGATCAAAAACACCGCAGCCTGATTAAAATTCGTCAAGATATTCAGTTTTACCAAAATGAAATTGCTAAAGAAAATAGTGCGTTAGTTAATCAAGTTCGGTCTGCCTATTTAATGGGGCAGCAAAGTAAGTTGAAGTTAATACTTAATCAGCAAGATCCCAGTAGTTCCAGTCGAATGATGATGTATTACGAGTATTTTAATAGAGAACGGCTTACAAAATTAGCCACTATTGAGAAAGCCATTGCACGTTTAGATCAACTTGATAAACAAAAACAAGCAGAAACAGAGATACTTGAGCAAGCACTAACGAAAAAAAAAGCTGAGCAGGAGTTATTCACACAATTTAAACAACAACGCGATCGCTTATTACTGGAACATGCGGTTTCTGATGCAGAACGCTTTGAACGGTTAAAAGAAAATGAACAGACATTAAAAACCTTAATGGCCTCCTTGGTGAGTGTCGATAAACTTATTAATGACACTGGAGATGATACTCTTGAGCAACGCGACGAACCTACAGAAGACGCGCAAGCGATTACAGAAAATGTTTATGCCACCTCAATAAGCGGTAAATTTTCAGACTTAAAAGGTCATTTGCCCTGGCCAGTGCGTGGCAAACTAGAGCATAAGTTTGCTACGATGGCGGCTAAAAAAGCCCAGAGTGGCGTGCTAATTGAAGCCAAAGAGGGGGAAGAAGTGCATGCGGTTGCCAAAGGTACGGTTGCGTTTGCTGAATGGATGCAAAATTATGGTTTTTTAATGATTATTGAACATAACGAAGGATTTATGACGTTATATGCGTTTAATCAGAGTTTGTTTAAACAAAAAAATGATCATGTTGAGGCAGGAGAAGTGATTGCCGCAGTTGGGCAGAGTGGTGGGCAAAGTAGGCCTGGTTTGTATTTTGGTATTCGTGATAAACAAGGTTTAGCCATTGATCCACAAACTTGGTGTCGGAAATCAAAATAGCACATGGCAAGTCGTTAAACGCTTGTTTTAAAACAGAGGATTTGGAGTTTAAAAACGCATGTTAAATAAAAAAACGGTTGTTATATTGTCCTTAGGGATTGTGTTGGGTGTGTTTATGGGAACCTGCGGTACTGTCTTCGCCGAGCGAGATAGCAGCACGCCAGCAGTAGATTCTGAAACCTTGCCTTTTGAAGAGTTACGTAATTTCACTGAGATATTTGGACGTATCAAGCATGATTATGTAGAACCCGTCTCAGATAAAAAATTACTAGAAGATGCTATACGTGGCATGTTAAGTGGTCTTGATCCACATTCGGCTTATTTAATAGCAGATGAATACCAAGAACTTAAAGAAGGCACCACAGGGCAATTTGGTGGACTTGGCATTGAAGTCACAATGGAAAATGGCTTTATCAAAGTCGTCTCACCCATTGACGATACGCCAGCACAAAAAGCGGGCATTAAAGCCGGCGATGTATTTGTTAAGCTTGATGATAAGCCAGTCAAAGGCATGAGTTTAGCCGACGCAGTAAAAATGATGCGGGGCGAGCCAGGCAGCAAAATCTTACTAACGGTGGTGCGTGAAGGCGCAGAAACGCCATTAAAAATCTCCATTGCTAGAGATATTATCAAAGTCAAAAGTGTAAAAAGTAAAATTTTAGAACCAGGCTATGCGTATGTCCGTATCAGTAGTTTTCAATCTGGAACGGGAGAAAATTTACACGAAGCGTTGAGCACATTAAAAAAAGACAATAAAGCTAAGTTAAAAGGCTTAGTCTTGGATTTGCGTAACAATCCAGGTGGTGTCTTAAATGCGGCAGTTGAAGTGAGTGATGCCTTTATTAAAAGCGGCTTGATTGTTTACACCGAAGGTCGTATTGAAAACTCAGAAATGCGTTTTAATGCAGCACCTGACGATTTAATTGATGACGCACCCATGGTAGTTTTAATTAATTCTGGCTCAGCCTCAGCATCAGAAATTGTAGCGGGTGCTCTGCAAGATCAAAAACGCGCCATTATCATGGGCGAAAAATCTTTTGGTAAAGGATCGGTGCAAACCATTCTACCTACCTCAAATGGCGCGGCCGTAAAATTAACAACCGCACGTTATTTCACCCCATCAGGTCGATCCATTCAGGCAGAAGGTATTGAGCCTGATATTGCCCTAGCACGTGTTAAGCTTGAAGCATTAACTAATAATGAGTTTGTTTCTGTTAAAGAAGCTGATTTATCTGGTCATTTGCGTAATGGTAAAGAAAAAGCCAAAGATGAGGCTGAGTTAGCGAATAAAGATAAAAATATCGTTGATATCAATGATTATGCGCTCACTGAAGCATTAAATTTACTTAAAGGAATCAGCATTTTAAAGAAATAAGTTAACAGGTATCAGGGCGCTTAACTGCGCTCGCTCTGCTCAGCATCCTGTACACCAGTCAAGATAATTTATTTATTTTGGCTGGTTTTTTGTTATAACCTATTGATTTATGCTAAACAGTTTTGTGCTGAGTGACGTCGTTACAGCAGCAGATAGGCTGTTTTATGAAGTGCCTAACATGATGGTCATTGTTATTATGACTTTATTTATTTTATACTGGATAACTTACCTAATTAAAATAATTTATAGTGAGAACTTATGGAAAAACCTTTCATCTTACACATGATCACCACAGCAAAAAATTTAAGTCCATTTGATGTAAATATGGCATTAGATGCTGGGTGGCTTTCAGCGTCGCCTTATATCAATGTCGAATCCAGCGAAATTCAAGGCTTAATACAAGATGCGATTTTCTCTCGCAGCGTAAAAAATTTGAAAAAAACAGGTTTTTTCATTGGTGGACGCGATGCGAAACAAGCAATTGATATGTTAAAAGCAGCCAAACGCGCAATGATTCCTCCTTTTGAAGTATCGGTATTTGCAGATCCAAGTGGAGCCTTTACTACCGCAGCAGGCATGGTGGCAACCGTAGAAAATGGTTTAGTTGCTAAGTTTGCAACAGATTTTCATGATAAAACTATTTTAGTTTTAGGCGGAACAGGGCCAGTTGGTCAAATTGCTGCGGTGCTTTGTGCACAAGCTGGGGCAAACGTAAAAATCATTGGTAGACAAATAGAAAAAGCCCAACTGGTTGCAGACTTATGTAACAGTGAATTTGGCGAAGGCAAAATTAACATTACCGCAGGGAGTGATGCTGATAAAGCAGAGTATATTCAAACTGCGGATGTGGTTTTAGCAACAGGTGCCGCAGGCATTGAATTATTAAGCAAAGAATTGATTAGAACAGCACAACAATTAAAGGTTGCCGCTGACGTCAATGCAGTCCCCCCTACAGGCATAGCAGGAATTGGGCCGCTTCACGATGGCGAATTGATTGAAGGGTCGCCCTCTGGTGCGATAGGCTATGGTGCCTTGGCCATTGGTAATGTGAAATATCAAACACAAAGTATGTTATTAAAAAGTATGTTACAAGTTGAAAAACCTTTGTTTTTACATTTTGAACATGCCTTTGCGGTAGCTAGAGAATATATTAAATCTAAACAATAAGTCATTATTCAATCTGCTTTTTTAGCGGAAGATGAAAATACTTACAGCAATAAAATGCAGTTAAGGCTTTGCTGAGTGTTAACGTAATCGGCGGCACTAACTAGCCTGTTTCTTGTCGAGCTTATTTAAAACAGTTTAGTCCCTAAAATAAAATCACCTTGGTTTTACATTACATTTATAGAGGTCCTTAATGGAAAAACGCAGCATCATTCACATGTTTGACCCCATGCCCCATAACAGTCCTTTTGACATCAATATGGCGATGGATGCTGGGTTTGATGTCTTAATGCCTTATTGCAACGTGAAGTTGGAAAACATAAATGCGTTAACTCAAGATACAATTTTTTCACGTGGCGCAGCAGGTGTAAAACGGACGGCTATTTTTATTGGTGGACGAGATTTATTGTTGGCAATGAATATGCTTGATGTGTGTAAAAGAGCAATGGTGTCGCCGTTTGATATTTCAGTATTTACCGATCCAAGCGGCGCATTTACTACGGCTGCGGCCTTGGTAGCCTGCGTTGAAAAACAATTATCAATTCATCATGCGGCACACTTAAAAGATCAAAAAGTTGTTATTTTTGGCGGTACGGGGCCTGTCGGCAGTGCCACAGGCATTATTGCTTCCTTGGCAGGTGCACAAACAATATTGGTTGATCATTTGTCTTTAGACAATGCTGAAGACGTCGCAAAAACCTATAATCGTCGGTTTTCAGCTAATTTACAAGGTGCTTGCGCGCGCAATGATGAAGAAAAAATGGCTTTATTAGCCACTGCAGATGTCGTGTTATCCACTGCAAAAGCAGGTGTACAAGTTTTAAATGCAGAGGTATTAAAAAACCTCACAAAAGTTAAAGTTGCAGGTGATGTTAATGCAGTGCCACCCTTAGGAATTGAAGGTATTAAACGTAAAGACGCAGGTGAACCGCTACTGTATGCGGTTAATGCAGCAGGTGCTGTGGGTATAGGAGCCTTGGCAGTAGGCGATGTTAAATATCAATTGCAGCATAGATTATTACAATTATTATTAACAACAGAGCAGCCTGTTTACCTCGATTTTAGAATTGCTTTTGAACAAGCCCGAGAAATTGTTCGGTAAACTAGCTTTTCAAGAGGTCACTCACATAAGGATATGTATTGCGTTCCATACAACTAAAAAGCGACTTTGTTGAGCTTTACTCACTAAGTCGTTTTTTTTTCTTATCTAGGCGCATGAATAACCTATTCACCACCTCCCTTAAAAAAAAAGGGTAGCTGAATAAGTACAATTTAAATAATCATAAAGGTCATTGTGTTACGCATGAGCTTGTAAAAAAGACAAAACAGTTAACGTGTGGGCGTTGTGTATAAATGTGTGCTGACAGTAAGTCACTGTTATTTGGACTCCTACCCATTACCAACATTGCAGGTGAAAGGACATGAGTCGAAAAGACAGAATATTATTTGCAGGTGATCCACATGGTAACTTTAAGCCATTAATTAATGCTGTTCATAAACATCAGCCAGAAGCTGTTGTTTTATTAGGTGATTATGATTTAGAACAGCCCTTAAACGTGTGTTTAGAAGAAATCCTTCACCTAACCAAAATTTGGTGGATAGCTGGAAATCATGATTTTGAAACCCCTGATAAATATAATAATTTATTTAATTCAAGTTTAGCTGACAGCAGTTTGCATTTAAAAGTAACTGATATTTCAGGTATACGCATTGCTGGTTTAGGGGGGATTTTTTTAGGGCGTGTTTGGTATCCACCGCAACCTAAAAAATGGCTTACCAAGCAACATTTTTTAGCACAACAACTGAGTAATTCAAAAACTCAGACACTGTCTTTAAAATTTCAATCTGCAATTTGGCCTGAAGAATTTGAAGCCATGAAAGAATTAAAGGCAGATATTTTAGTGAGCCATGAAGCACCAGGCTCACATCGACACGGTTTTTCAGTGATTGGTGAGTTAGCTGCGGCGATGGGCGCTAAACAAATTATTCATGGTCATCTGCATGAAAATTACATGCGACGCATTAAAAATAATATTCACGTTACTGGGGTTGCCAATCGCTGCGTCATTGATTTGCATGGCAACATGCTGCACTTAACTGACATTACCAAGTAAGTCATTGCCCAAAAGCCTTTTAACAGAAGTAAAACCGCTTTAGCTGTTTTTTCACCAAAAGCTACATCGAGTGGACTCCAGCGTAAATGTTAAAAGAAACAGGCTCACCTACTTAGGTGCAGACTAACGTTTTTTAACCACAGTAAGTACAAAAATAAAAAAGTTATGAGTATGTTAAACCATGATGATCACGGCAATGAAGAGTCTGCCCTCATCGAAAAAGTAAATAATTTACTACCACAAACTCAATGTGGGCAATGTGGCTTCTCGGGTTGTCAACCGTATGCGGTCGCGATGGTGAAAAAACAGGCAGAAATAAATCAATGCCCGCCTGGAGGTGAAGAAGGTATTCATGACCTAGCTAAATTGCTAAACAAACCATTTAAAATGCTAAACCCTGAACACGGTGAGCACAAACCAGAACACGTTGCATTTATTATTGAAGATGATTGCATTGGCTGTGTTAAATGTTTAGCTGCCTGTCCAGTTGATGCTATTGTTGGCGCTGCAAAATATATGCACACAGTCATTGCCGCAGAATGTACGGGCTGTGAATTGTGTATTGCACCGTGTCCAGTCGATTGCATTATTATGCAGCCAGTTTCTGTGCATCAGTATCACCCCAGTCAATACGATAAAGCGAGTTTAGCCAAACGTCGATTTGACGCCCGTAACGAACGTAAACAAGTAGAAGCACATATTGCTGAGTTACTTAGACAACAGAAAAAAGCCTTACTTAGTGCCTCAAAGGAACAATAATCCAATCCAAAGGATATAAAGTACGGTGAGTTATTTATCTACTAAAACCTCCCCTACCCTGATGTTTAAAAGAAGAGTTGGAATCAAACGATCACTAACGGTGTAGGCAATTCATAACAGCTTTTTTTATTATGTTTTACAAGGAATCACAGAATGCAATCTGCAAAATTATTGCACGTGCCGCAGGGAGATTTTCAGTTAACGCGGTTACCCAAACAAAAAAGTGATGTGCTACAAGCTTTTGATGCTGCAGATGAATATATATTAACTGAGCTTGCCGAAAAAACTCCGTTAACTCCACAATCGCGCGTGCTGATATTCAATGATAGTTTTGGAGCATTAGCGATTGCTTTACATAAGTTCACACCCACTGCCGTTTCAGATTCGTATTTATCCCAGCACGCCACGCGGTTAAATTTGCTAGCCAACGGGTTAACGTCTGATGATCTTGAGTTGCTTGACAGTTTAACGCCCTTGTCTGGGCATTATGATGTCGTGTTACTAAAAGTCCCTAAAAATTTAGCCTTACTAGAAGAACAGTTACTTCGATTACGTCAGCATATAAGCACCTCCTCAAACATTATTTTAAGTGGTATGGTGAAATTATTGCCTGCAACAGTTTGGAAATTGGTAGAAAAAATACTCGGAACAACCACAACATCCTTAGCGAAAAAAAAAGCACGACTGATTTTTGTTGCCTTTAATCCTCAGTTACCAGAACTTAATAATCCCTATCCTACGCGGTATACGCTTGAGAATACGGCCTATACCTTAGTCAATCATGCTAATGTATTTTCACGCGATCATTTAGATATAGGCACACGTTTTTTTCTGCAACATTTACCCAGTTCAGCCATGCCTTCTACAATTGTTGATTTAGGCTGTGGAAATGGCGTAGTAGGCTTAATTGCTGCCGCGCGTAATCCGCATGCGATTATTCATTTTGTTGATGAATCATTTATGGCAGTGGCTTCAGCACAGGAAAATTTTGAGACTGTTTGGCGTAAGGAACGCGCAAGCAACTTTTATGTGGGGGATGGGTTAGTTAGCTTTGCAGATGAGTCAGTTGATTTGGTGTTATGTAATCCACCTTTTCATCAACATAATATAATTGGCAGTTATATAGCAATAACGATGTTTGCAGAAGCAGCACGCGTTTTAACAACAACTGGGCAACTTTGGGTGATTGGTAATCGCCATTTAAATTATCAGCAAGTATTACCGCGCTGGTTTAGTCGGGTAGAAAGATTAGCAATGAATGATAAATTTGTAATTTTAAAAGCCTACCAGCGTTAAGGCCAGCTAAAAACACTAGGCATAAAAAAACCCAAAAGTAGTAATCTATTTTTGGGTCTTTTTAAACTATTAGTTTGGGGTTACGTTTTCAGCTTGTGGGCCTTTTTGGCCTTGAGTTACTTGCATAGTAACTTTTTGACCTTCACGTAGGGTTTTGCGGCCGGTGCCATTAATTGCACTGTGGTGGACAAAAACATCTTTACCACCTTCTTGTTCAATAAATCCGAATCCTTTTTCATCATTGAACCACTTAACGGTACCTACAACTTGATCTGACATATCACACTCTTAACTTGAAAATTAGCCATGAATTGGCTGTAAAATCCCAGTCTATTTAACAAAATAGCTGGCTTAAAATCGAACTGCAACGCATATTAGCACTAAAAATACATCTTGGGCAAAAACAATTTTGGTAGTTATTCGTATCCCCCTTTAAAAAAAGGGGATTGAGGAACATTTAGCGAATAAAATAACCGGCACCATTACACCTATTAAACCTTTCGGGTAATTTTTTTGTGCATCAACTTGCGCATTTCATCTAAGATAAATATTGAACTGGCAGCACCCGTGGCTAAACACCAATCATAAATAGTTAAATCAACGGTATGAAAAAGTGCTTGTGCAGGAGTCCAATGCACAACCAATATTTGTAATAAAATCACGACACTCATCGCCAGCCAAAGCATTTTATTGGCAAATAAATGCTTATTAAAGGCACTAATACGTTCATAGCGTGCATTGATCACATTAAACACTTGGAACAAAACAAAAGCAGTGAAGGCAAGTGTGGTGGCATGTATGACCGAGTGTGTGCGAAGATCAAGATAGAGTAAATAAAGTGTGCCGCAAGCCATGAGACTCCCATAACTTAATAAATTACCCAAACGTTGCCAAGATAAAATAACGGTATCAGGCTCGCGTGGTGGTTCTTGCATAATATGTGGTCGCCCCGGATCAACACCAAGCGACATTGCTGGTGGTCCATCCATGATGATGTTAATCCAAAGTAATTGGACGGCAGTAAAAGGCATAGGCAGATCAAGCAAAGGTGCGCTTGCAACAGTTAAAATAGCGCCAATATTGGTGGATAATTGGAAGCGAATAAATTTAATCATGTTTTCATAAATATTACGTCCTTCATGAACAGCATGAGTAATGGTTGCAAAATTATCATCCATTAAAATCATGGCGGCTGATTCTTTGGCAACATCAGTGCCTGTAATACCCATTGCAATACCAATATGTGCTAATTTTAATGCGGGCGCATCATTGACACCATCGCCGGTCATGGCAACAATATGACCATCAGCTTTTAACGCATTCACGATACGCCCTTTTTGTTCGGGTGCTGTGCGTGCAAAAACACCAATACTATTGATACACGCCGCAAGGGTAACATCATCCATTTCAGTCAACTCCTGCCCCGTCAATACATCACCTGTTAAGCCCAATTCATGCGCAATCGCAACAGCGGTATTGGCTTGATCGCCCGTGATCATTTTCACTGCAATGCCTGCTTGTTGACATAGGTTAAGTGCGGCACGCACCTCATTTCTAGGAGGATCAATTAAGCCAACGAGCCCTATAAAAGAAAGCTTATGAAGATGCTCATTTAGGTTGTTAGTGTCTAACGTAGCGGCTGCCGGCAAGATTTTGCTCGCGACGGCAATCACTCTCAGACCCGTGCTAGCAAGGGCATTGTTTTCATTAAGAATATGAAGACGTTCTTGAGGTGATATAAACGCACAAAGCTGAATTATTTTTTCTGGCGCACCCTTTACAAAAAGTACCACATTGTCATTATTAGCAGTCCGATGAAAAGTCGCCATAAACTGATGACGCGCATCAAATGGAATCTCTGCAAGTCTTGGATAAGCTGTAGTAATAAGCTCAGTATTTACGCCCGACTGGTGTGCTAAATTTAACAAAGCAATCTCCATAGGATCACCCAAACGCTGATGCTCATTGTGTCGACTGTTATTGCACAGCACCAGTGGCATAAAAAACGGCGCAAAATCAACCTGAGCAACTTGGTTCTTGGTATCAACAATAACGCGC